>JABAOC010000762.1_pt1 | contig 93105 bp, 76 predicted proteins | sample 7062161 | NCBI WGS metagenome assembly JABAOC01 (sample SAMN14538625, study PRJNA623070) | marine sediment metagenome | biome: marine biome [ENVO:00000428]; feature: marine pelagic biome [ENVO:01000023]; material: deep marine sediment [ENVO:00002113] | place: India: Gulf of Khambhat ... | reverse complement strand
AAATTGCTGTACACGGTGTCAACAAATTACCTGATTCATTCAGGATTATCAAGTTTTTAAATGAGCGTTCCCTGCAGGAATGCTATTCAATCGAGATTCCTCTTCAAGGCCTTGAAGAATTGATTGGCATATGTTCTTCTTTTCCCTGTCTCGTCTTTCTGTCCTGGCAGCTCGATGTGGAAATTTACATCGATCCGCCCATCTTCCTCTCTTATTATGACGTTCATTTGGGGAGGCAAGGAGCCAGGGGAAGGATTCACTTTTGCCAGAGCGTGTATGAAACCGATCTCTTTGGCCGCCTTCCGGGTTACAAAATCGATGTCGTTTACAGACCGCAGAGCCGCAGTCCAGACTTCATCAAATGAATGGCTCCTGTATGATTTGGATTTCATGTAGATTTCAGTCTGGTCCGCTTCACGCAGAGAAGCGCATCCAATCAAAAACAGTACGCCGAATCCGACGGCTGCAAAGAGGATAGGATGTTTGAAATTGCCCAAATTCTGGCAGGCTGAAAACCGGGAGATTCTCATTTTTTGTTTATGGAATATTCTAACTCATCCTATCAGGGAATTCCTTTACCATTATAATAAAACTCGACTTCGTGCGGAATCCCCCCCGCATCTTTCTCCTCATTCTTGATAGTCAAGATTTAGAGGTTGTCCCAATTTTATTCCCCGTCACTTTGGGACAAAGCCAAGATTTATGTCACTCGTATCGGAGAGAGCTGGCCGGATTAGCCAGGGCGGCTCTAATGGCACGGAAGCCAATAGTGAGAACGGCAATCATCAGTGCCAGCAGAGCCGAGAGCACGAACAGCCACCAGCTAAGGCCGATTCGGTAGGCAAAGTTCTCAAGCCATCTGTGTATGCCGTAATAAGCGATGGGCCAGGCGATGACATTGGCCAGAACGACCAGGACTGTAAATTTTTTGACCAGTAAGATCGTGATGGCCGGAGCCGATGCTCCGAGCACCTTACGGATGCCGATTTCTTTGGTCCGTCGATTTATCGCGAAAGAGGCCAAACCCAGCAGTCCCAAACAGGCGATCAATACAGCTATTGCCGAAAAAGAGTTGATGAGTTTACCCTGCCGCTCTTCTTCCAGGTACATTTCTGCAATTTCATCATCGACGAAGGAATACCTGAACGGTGCAGATGGAGCGAATTCCTTGAATTTTTTCTCAATGAAAGAGAGAGTCGAGTTCATGTTTTCAGAGGCGATCTTCAGGGACAACTGGTATCCCCCGTTCGGTTCCAGGACGAGGGCCAAAGGCTTGATATCCTGGTGAAGAGAAGCGAAATGAAAATCCTTCATGACGCCGGTTACGATGCCCATTTTGAAACCGGCTTTCTCGACCATGAAGCGTTTTCCGACTGCATTCTCCCATCCCAATGCCTTTACGGCAGCCTCATTCAGAATGTAAGCAGATTGAACGTCCGATGGGAAGGCCCTGGAAAAGTCTCTTCCTTCTATGATTTCTATCTTATATGTATTTATGAAGTCGTGGTCGACCGAATACCAGGCCATCATCAACTCTTCATCTTCTTTTCGACCTTCCCAGTCAACGCTTTGATTGGGATAGCTCCCGGGGGAGAAAGAAGAAGCTGTCACTCTCTGAACATTCGGATTCGCCAGCAGCTCGTGTTTCATATATTCGGTTTTTTCCCTTAACGAATTGTCATAGAGCGGCACATTGACGATAAAGTCCTTGTTGAATCCTAAATTCCTGTTATGGATGAATCTCATCTGCTGATGGACAGCCAGTGTGCCTATGATGAGGATGATCGAAGCGGCAAACTGAAACACGACCAGCAGGCTTCTGAACCGTGCCACACGGGCCCCGGATTTCAATTCTCCTCTCAGAGATCGGACAGGCTGGAAGCCCGAAAGATAGAGAGCCGGGTAGCTTCCTGAGATCAGGCTCGCCAGTAGAGTTATGCCCAATATGCCGCCGAGAAAAGGAAAATTCCGGAAATATACAGATTGCAGTTGGGTCATGAGAAGGGTGTTGAATACGGGCAGAGTGATATGAACGAAAAAGATCGCCAGAGGAAGAGCAAGAAGCGCCAGGACGATGGATTCTCCCAAGAATTGTTTGATCAGTTGATGGCGGGAAGCCCCGATGACTTTTCTCATCCCGATTTCCTTTATCCGCGTGGAAGAGCGTGCGATAGAAAGATTCATGAAATTTATGCAGGCAAGGATCAGGATAATAGAAGCGATCGCGGAGAAGAAATAGATGTATTTGAGTTTTCCAGAGGACTCCAGGTTGATTTTCGTCAGCGGCTGAAGATGGAATCTCTGAGGATTGGAGGCGTTTTCGCCTCTGTATTTCTTGATAAATGCCCGGGATTTTTCCTCCAATTCAGTGGGAGGAAAGTCCTCCTGTAGGAGGAGATAGGTGCGAAAGTTCCAGGCCCCCCAGCTCTCCAGATAGTTATAATTGGAAAAGCTGTTGACGGCCTCGAAAGGAATGAGGAAGTCGAAGTTCAAATGAGAATTAGACGGCACGTTTTGTGCGACTCCGGTGACCTCGAAATCGAATCTGTTTCCGAAAGAGAGGATTTTTCCGAGAGGGTCTTCGCTGCGGAAGTATTTCTCGGCTGTTCGTTCTGTGAGTACGATCGAGTGAAGATGGTTGAGGGCCGTTTCAGGATTTCCCTGGATCAGAGGAAAGTCGAAGACATCGAAGAAAGAGGGATCCACAAGATAAATCCTGTATTCTAAAAAGCTCTTGGAATTGTAATTGATGATGGCACCCGTTCTTCTGAGCCTGACAGCTTCTTGGACCTCAGGAAAGTCGTTCAAGAGAGCAGGGGCTACAGGGGCAGCCGCGGTTTCGTGGATTTGGGGCTGTCCCTCGATCTGCCATTCCGTCGTGATCCTGTAGATGCGATCCGATTTTTGGTGAAACCTGTCGTAGCTCAATTCATGCTGGATGTAAAGGAAAATCAAAAAGCTGCAGGCCATTCCGACCGAGAGCCCGAGGATATTGATGAAAGAATAAATCTTGCTCTTTTTGATGTTTCTTAAGGCGATTTTCAGATAGTTTTTGATCATTTCTTTACTCCAGTAGATTGAATCTTTGAGAGAGGGAGGGAAGAGCAACAGGATTTGAGTCCAATACCACATCCAGGCCTTAACTCTTCCCTTTCTGATAAAAAAATCTCCATATATTTCCTCGAAATCTCCCAGGAGAGCCTCTGTTTCCTGGGGAGGGAGCAACCATCGTAGGAGTTTTTTCCCAAAAAACGGTGGAGATAATCTTGGCGGCTTAGGCATTCTTCATCACTTGAGGGTGAATTCTGCAAAATTTGCCCAGAGAGTGTCGTTGACTTTTTTATTTTCTCTGAGAGACTCCATTGCTTGAGGAGTGAGCCGATAAATTTTTTTCCTGCGTCCGCCTCTGACAGCAGACGATTCCCCGAGAAAGGATTCGATCAAGCCTTTTTTCTCGAGGCGTCTCAGAGGGATATGGACAGCCCCGATCGATAAGCTGCGGTCCGTGACTTCAGATAAGAATTTAATGATGGCGACGAGATAGGCGTTTTCTCCAAGAGTTCCTACTGCCAGCAGAATGTGTTCCTCGCGTTTGCTGAGTTGTTCCATGGGCGTCCCTCACCTTCTTTATCTTATTAAATTGTAGAACATATCATTTAATTATACGCAGAAAAAAGAAAAAAGGTTGCCAATTTTTTCGTTCTCATTGAAGCGTTGGATTCGTGGGAATCGAATTTGGATGAGGAGAAAGAGGTATAAAAAGGAGACATGGTTGCTGATCCGCTCTTGATCTGAACTACTTGCTGCAGCCGTTTTTATTCATCCAATCCTCCAGCACTTTAATTCCGGTATTGTAGGCATCGATTTCGTTTTGTCGGTAGTTTGCAGCGTTGTTCATCCAGGTCCCGTAGCCGCCTGTCACGTGGTCTCTCGCCCATCTGCATGTCGCCTGATGAGTCCTTTCATGAGTACAGTCTGATACAAGAATGATGCTCGGCACACCCTTATAATATTTAGCATCTCCATCAATGCCACAGCCGAGAGTAATTCCTGCAGGAGAAAAGGCGCCGCCAGCCTTTCCATAACCGAACATACCCTCGATCCTCTTTGCATAGGTGTATCCATCCTCACCAGGATAAGGCTTATTGTTCTTGAAGGCATCCCTTATTGTTTCAAGCTCATTCTTGATCTTTCCCACTTTGCCACAATCTGGATCAGGCTTTCCTGGGTCGGTCCCAGCAGCCGATGGTGCCAGCCGCTGCATATCTGAACTGCCGGGAACTGCAGATCCGTCTGACGGATCCGCTTCTGGAGAATCTTCGGAAGGTTTGGGTACATTGGCGCATATGTCTTCACCTCCACCCATTAGCACAGGTGTGAGACTGGCAACGAGTAAAGGTTCTGACATTTTTGCATATGGATAACTGCGGCTGCTGCCGATGACCTCACAGACTGCGTATTGCCATGCCTTTTTTACCAAAAGGGCATGCTCGCGAATCCATGCTTCTTTCTCTCTTAGTTCACCCCCAATGGCTGTATGTAATCCTTCATCTAAGTGGGCGAGGTCAGCAACGTCTCTGTAGGCGTCTTTCTTAGATGTTTTCCTGGAGTCTGAGCTTTTTAGACCCTTTGTTTTTTTTACAAGGTCAGCAACCTGGTCTGCCAAAACTCGCGCTCCTTGATAGCGTTCGTTCAGATCGGGGAACTGACTCGATGGTTCCATATCGCGGCCCTTTCCCCCGGGTTCCCCTACCAATGTCCAACCCGTGTTATCCCAAGAAGCTGTCCTCTCAATTATGATCTCGGGACCGATCGCCCTGTAGTCTATAAAACGGATGGATTTCAGTACATAGGCTTTGACTTTTGTGTCGCCAGGTATCGTGAAGTGCTCGATTTCATCATTATATTCAAACTCGATGCGGCTCTCTAAAACATCGGAGACAGATTGAATTCGATTCTCAGTGTCCCGCACAATTTTGCATGGTTCGGGAACAGATATCTGATAGAGAGTCTCTCTATAATTCGAAGGGATGTAGCGGACAAAATAACCATCCGGATGATATGACCAACGTCCTTTTGGAATTTCTCTGCCGCCTTCTGTCCTTTCTGGGACGCCAGTCAGTACAGCGGCTCGTTCGAGCTCTTCATAAGATGCTGATGTCGTTGTGAGCAAAGACCGCAGCTTGTTTTCTGCCTCGAGCGCTCGGCGTGCAGGAGATGGAAGACGCTCCCATGCTCTTTGACTGATTTCTTCACGGATTACATCCAGAGCTTTCTGGTTCAAATCTTTGATATCTTCTTGTGAGAGGAGTACGGCTGCGGCATCCTGCATTTCCTGAGGCATTTCGTTGATTTTTGCATGGGCAAGAATAGCCCAGATGAGCGTTTGCACTCTGGTTTGCGGGATTTCGGGATGATCCACGGATTTCTGCAATATTTTTTGTATCATCTTTGCCCTGGGGCCTTTAAGGGGTGCATAGATATAACCGTCGCCTTTTCTGGGGGCATAGCTTCCTGCATGAAGACAATAGCTTTTACACCTGAGCTCAAAAAGTCCTGGACGGTCGAGAATAAATCCATTATTAGGCCCCCTATCGAGGCGGGTCAATGGCGCAGGCTCCTCAGGATTGAAGTCATCCAGAAAGGGAACCTCGGTCACTGCATCCGATAAATCCGTAGTGATCGCGGCCTTCTTTTCTGTCAAATTATTTAGGCGGGGAATCCCATATTCTGCCTCTTTGAGAACCTCACTTACCTGGGTACACATATGGAGACTGCCCAGAGCTAGTGCTAAGATGAGGACCGATTGGAAACAGAAAATAATCTGTTTGATTGGAGACGGACTTTTCATCCTTTTCCTCCTTGTTTCCTCAAGTCTAAAAATACAGCCTCTTGTTTTATTCCTTAAACTCAGTCTTTCTTGAGAAATTCCTCGATTTCTTCACTCAGCCTTTTTTGCTCTTCACCGATTTTTGTCGTGATTTTGTTTGCCTGTTCGTAATCTCCCAACAATCCGCTTTTAAAGCGCTCCTTCAGAAATTTTTTCTTTCTCTCCTCGTCCATCTCTAAAAAAGGAAAAAGGCTGGCTGGAATTTCTGCTGTTTTTTTCGCCTCCACATCAGGGATAAAATTCGCCAGAGATATGTAGCTTATCTTCAGCTGTTCTTTCTGGGCCTCGCTTTCGGACATGACCAGAGCGAGTTTGATGGCGTTCTTGATCGCTTTTTTGCTGTAAGGCAGCAGCGATTGGGGAATGCCGAATGATTGTTTGGCAGTGTTGTCTAGAACATTCCTATACTCTCTGATGACTTTGAATACTTTCTGCTCCACGTCTTTACTTTTCATGACTTTTTCACAAAGAGGCCGTTTTTTCCATTCATCAGAAAAGACAGCTCTTTTCCCGCATCGCCTTGAGAGCACTTTACGGCCATATCTTTCCCCTCGGCTTGTCGGAAAAAGAATATCAATTTAGAAAAGGCGAGTCAATCCGATTGCGCATAAAAAAAGCTTCTGGCTCGAATACCTGAAGGAGTGTCTTGACCACTGCCTGCAGCAGACATATAAACATAGATTTTTGGGGAAGAAATTTACGATTTCGCTTTACAGAGCAGGCAAAGAGGGCCGCTGTTTTATTCGTAGCGGAGGGAGTTGACAGGATTGGCTGTGGCCGCACGTATGGCTTGAAAGCTCACGGACAGAAAAGCTACCAGTAGAGCTATTCCCATAGCTGCCATAAAAATGAACATGCTCAGGCTGGTGCGGTAAGCATAGCTTTGAAGCCAATTTTTCATCAAGAAATAGGCAGCCGGCCAAGCGATGATGTTGGACACGAAAACGAGGAGAAAAAACTCCCGGCAGAGCAGCACCGTAATGTTGGAGACTTTTGCACCCAGTACCTTTCGGATTCCAATTTCTTTTGTCCGCTGTTCGGTGGTAAAAGAGGCCAATCCGAATAATCCGAGACAGGCAACGAAAACAGCTAACACAGTGAAGTATTTCAAGAGTGTTCCGATGGACTCCTCGGCTCTATACATCTGGTCAAAATTCTCATCCAGAAAATAGTATTCGAAAGGATAAGTGGGGATTACCCTTTTCCAAATCGTTTGGATGGATTTTATGGATTCGGAAATATCCTCTGAAGGAATCCGGATGAGCATGACGCGATTCCATTCAGGTTCTATGTATATGGCGAGAGGCTCGATTTTGTTGCGGACAGGCTGATAATGCCAATTCCTCATGACTCCGATAATGGTTCCTTTCCGGCCGAAAAACATACAGCTTTCTCCCACAACAGAATCTCTCCCCATCAGATTGGCCACTTCTTCGTTGATGATAAAACCCGAGGAGGCATCCGAGGAATACTGTCTGGAAAAACTCCTTCCTTCTTTCATTTCGATCTTGAGAGTCTCGATAAAATCGAAATCCACGGAATTGTTACCGATCAGAGTAGTGAAATTCGGATCCTTCCCTTCCCAGTCGAAATTGCTGGAATTGCTTCCTATATTGGAAGGGAGCTGTGATGAGGCCGTCACATTCAAAACATGGGAATCTTTCACCAATTCTGTTTTTAAGGTGTCATAAACCTTCCTGGCATCATCTCTGAGAGGAATATATACCAAGTGCTCTTTATCCCATCCCAGCCTCTTGTTTTTCATATAGGTCAACTGCTGGTATACAACCACAGTACCTATGACCAGCAGGATCGAGAGCGAGAACTGAACCACTACCAGAATCTTTCTGAACCAGGAACTTGCTGCCCCTGATTTTGTCGTGCCGCGGATAACCTTGACCGGCTGAAAGGCCGATAGAAAGAGAGCCGGATAGCTCCCGGCAACAAGGCCTGTGAAAAACGTGACGACGGTCAACCCGATGAGTATGGTTCCTATTCCCCCTACATTCCATGAGAGTTCTTTATCGGCAAAATCGCTGAATACAGGCAGCATGACAGTTACGATGATGACAGCGAAAACAAGTGCGATAAAGGCAAATACCACAGATTCTCCGTAAAATTGACGAATGAGATGGCTTTTTAAGGCTCCCACAACCTTTCTCATTCCCACCTCTTTCGCCCGGTTAGAAGAACGGGCGGTGGAGAGATTCATAAAGTTGATACAGGCAATCAATAGGACAAACATGGCGATTATGGAAAACATATAGACATACTGGATGGCTCCAGCCTCTTTTTCATAGCCCCAATAGGAGTGGAGATGAATTCTCGTGAAGGGCTTCAGGACAAGTTCGGTCACGCTGTCGGGAACCTTTGCCTTGATGAAACCGGATATCTTTGCATTTGCCTGTTCCATGGTGGCGTTGGGGCTGAGCTGTACGTATGTCCCGATGGAGTTGCTGCCGAATTCTAGATTGGTCCTTCCCATTTTTTCCAAAAACGCGTAGGGAACCAGAACTTCGAACTGCAATATTGAATTGTGAGGGACATTCTGGATAACCCCATCCACCGTGAATTCGTGTGTGTTGTTGATGGTGATCACTTTCCCTAAAGGATCTTGCTTTCCGAAATATTTCTCTGCAATATCTTCGTTGATCACGATTGAATCCGCAGATTCCAGAGCCTGATTTTTGTCTCCCTTGATCAAGGGGAAGGTGAACATTTGAAAAAAGGATGGATCGACAACCCTTATATCATATTCAAAAAATGCCTTTTCTCCGTAACGGAACAAGAGTCCTCCAGACCAAACGTATCGGGTAGCATTCACGATTTCCGGAATTTCTTCTATCAGGGCTGGGCCCAATGGATGGGGCGTCACAGTGACATGAAACATTCTCCCCGAATACTGCTGATCTTCCTCCACGCGGTAGAGCAAAGATGCATTGGTGTGGAAGCGGTCATAGCTCAATTCATCCAGGACCCATATAGAAATGAGCAAACAACAGGCCATGCCGATGGCCAGACCTGTGATGTTTATAAATGAATACCCTTTGTGTTTTCTGATATTTCTTAGTATGACCTTCAGATAATTTTTAAGCATTGCCACGCTCCAATTTCAATACGCTGGAGGGAGAAAAAAGGTTGCCAATTTTCTAAAATTTAGAATTTTTTCATCCTCAACCTCAGCTATTCCTGGTTCAGCATCCTTCCAGAGGTTGAGGAATTTCTGGTTGTGCTCTAGATCAGTTCTGCTTCTGTCTTTCCACATACCGGACTAATTCCGCTTCCAGGTTGGGGTCTATGGGGGGTTTTTCATAAACGCGCAGCCGTTTCTTCAATTCCTCGGCGGCTGTTTGGTCAGCACGCATGCGGCCCGAATTTTTCCAAACGCCGTATTCCCTCACCCGCATGAGCCGAGGAAGAAGAAACTCGCTGTGACATCGATACAGAGTTTCCGGCTGCGATAGATATTCCCCTCTAATGCCGACGCGGGCCACCACATCTTCCAGCAGGGTATCGGAATCCACTATCACCGGAGAAACCATTTTTCTGACGGCACCGCAAAGCTCCTCATCAATGAGGAACTTTTCATAACTCATGGCCATATAAGATCCTTGTATGCCGGCAGCGTGGAGGATGACGTTGATTCCTGCTCTGACTGCCGTTACCAATCCCATCGCGGACTGCACTCCAGCGTGTATATCGGGAATATGCGCATCCGTGAGGCCACCGCCTCCCCGGCTCGGCAGCCCGTAAAACTTGGCTATCTGGGCCGTGCAGGCAACTATTTCAGATACTTCAGGAACCCCGATGCTGAGACTTCCTGACCGCATATCGATGGGAGCGGAAGCGGAGCCGTAAACAACCGGGGCTCCAGGGCGAACCAACTGGGTGAGGGTCACGCCTGCAAGAATTTCGGCGTTCTGCTGTGCCAGGGTTCCGGCAATGGTAATAGGACCCGGAGCACCAGCCATAACGAGCGAGGCAACGATGCAAGCCTGGCCGCTGCGAGCCAGCTCTATGAGGGAAGCGGTCATCTCCTCTGAGTAGGCAAGCGGTGAATGTGAGTTGATCAGAGATATCGTGACCGGGAATTGACGCACGCTCTCTGTGCCCCCATAGAATCGATGCCATTTCTATACAGTCTGCCGCTCCCTTCCTGGAAACAGGGCTTCCCATAAAAGGCTTATCACACAAGACGATGTTCGATAGAATCATATCCAGGTGTGCCGATTGAGCGGGGACATCGGATGGCTGCACCATCATGAATCCGTTCAGGTCGAGATTCGGCGATGTTTGCACCAATTTACAAAAATTGTGGTAGTCCTTCAAGACCGCTTCCCGTTGCTTTCCATCCATGGATACCACAAATGGAGCTCCGTAGCCGGATGCAAAGACAAACTCATCACCACCTATGGTCAAATTTTTGTCTGGATCCCGGGCGATCAGTTTGAAAGATGCCGGAGCCGTCTCAAGGGCCTTTTGGATGTGGCGTTCCTGGAAAAAAACCACATCGCCAGATACGCGAAATCCGTTTTTTTTGAATATCCCGACGGCTTCGTGGTTGTTGAACCGCACTCCTGTGTTCGCGAGTATTCCCATGGAGGCCGAATGGATTTTATTCACCTGGGTTTTAGAGAGTTCCCACATTCTATCGTACAATCGCTTCCTCCTTTGTCGCCGGAAAAGAACAACATGAACTCATAACCGCGTCGACCATCATCAATTTTTCCAATCATAAGGCGACCGAATCAGGGCTGGGTTGACGCGGCAACATTCTGGGCAAAGTCCTTTGAAAGCAAGGCGATAAACCGGAATATCTCGCCACGTACTCACGTCCTCGGTGTCTTCTGCTCAGCCCGCTCGATAATCTTTCTAATCCTGCTGCAGACATTTTTAGGCAGCGGTTCCGGCTGATGGCTCTTCAAGATGTCGATGACCCGGGCATTCGCTCGCTGGTCGAGTGTTTTTTGACCCTCTGCTTTCCATTTTTCGTAGATTTTCCTCTCAAAAAGTGCGGGATACCAGGTTTCCTTCTTGAAATACTTGAGGGTGTGATCTTCCATCAAATAATTGCCCCCAGGCCCGACCGCATCCACTACATCCAGAGCCAGCGTTTCCTCGCTGACCTCGATTCCCCCGGTGATCTTCCTGGCATATCCCACCAAATCGTCGCAGATAACGATGCTTTCCAGGGATGCCGTATTTCCGTGCTCGATGTAGCCAATATCGTGGATGAGATTTGCTCCTGACTGGGCTGACATGACCATAGAGAACGCGGACTCTATGGCCGCCTGCTCGTCCACAATCTTGGCATCCGTGCATCCGGCAGTGCCAAACATGGGAATATCCAGATAGTTGGACATATCCGCCAAGGCAGCCATCATGAGATCGAACTCGGGAGCGCCGTAGGAAAAAATGGTAGTCCGCATGTCCATGATGCTGAAAACACCCCCCATGATGAAGGGACTTCCCTCATGAGTCTGCTGGTTGAGGACCAGTCCACTCAAGTTTTCGGCAAGCCCGGTGGCCATGGCTCCAGCTAGAGTCGCTGGAACTGTGCTTCCGGCCATGATACACGGCGTGTACACCACGGGAAGCTGTTTCTTCCCGGCGAGGACCAGCTTTTGTGCTGCCTCCCGGGAGTGGACCAGCGGTGAGATCGGTTCTGCGTACAAGGTCATAAAGGGATTTCGGCGAAGCTCTTCCTCGCCGCCAGCGATCGCCTCGCACATTTCGATGATGTCACTGTACCCATTGATGTCCATAGCTGTAATAACGATCGGCTTGGAGGTGTTCAACACCATGGCCTCGAACTGGTGCCGATCGTAGACCAGGGGAGGCACTTCTTGAACAATGCCCATGGACATCACAAAATCCATATGTGCCAGGGCGTCGACCGCTCTGGCAGCCATACCGACGGTTTCCTTGCTGGACTTCACCCGATTTCCAGTGTAAGGATCGATAAAAAACGGAGTGTCGGACCCCGTTCCGAAGTAGGAATTGTTTCCCTCGAGTTCCATGACCCTGGCTCCGTTCCGGCTGTTGCTTAGAGTCACTTTTCTCGGAGCGGAATGGAGAGCTCTCTCCACGAGTTTTCCGGGAATGCGCACCCGCGCCCCATCCATCCAACATCCTGCTCTTTTCATAATGTCCAAAGATTCCTCATCATGATACACCACGCCAGTTCGCTCCAGCACTTCGATCGCCGCGGCCAGCAGCCGTCTGCACTGCTCATCCGAGAGCACCTGCAGCTGGCACGACGCGTTTACACGGTAATTGCTTCTCATGGAAATAATCTCCTTTTATCCTTCGGAATTTCGATTTGCGGAGGTTCTCTTCCTCTCCCGATTCTCAGCCTTCATAATGATTGCCTCCATCTGTTTCTGCACCTCCTTGGAGAGAGCCGGCGTTTCAGCCTTTTCCAGAAGTCTTCTGGTCTTTTCTTTGATAAAATCCCCCATGCTTTTTCCTTCAGCTACAGATTTCCATTCCGAATATCGCATACGGTTCATCAAGGTAGGAAACCAGCTTTCCTTTTTGAAGTTTTTGTATGTGTGCTCCGAAGTGATGAATTCTCCTGAGGGACCGGCGCGTTCGATATCGTCAAGAGCCAGGGTCTCGTCAGTGACTTCCATCCCACGCATGATTCGCCGCACCATACCGATAATTTCATCGGCCATCACCAATTGATACAACGATCCCGCTGAACCGAATCCGGTGTAACCACAGTCATGAATCAAATTGGCACCTGCTTCTGCAGCCGTGAGGATGCTCATGGCTGCCTCGGCCGCTGCCTGAGCATCCAGGGTGTGGGAATCCGTGCATCCGGCTGTTCCGAAGACCGGCATTTTCATTGTATGGGCCACTTCGGCAATTGCAGCCTGCATCAAGTTAAATTCTGGACTCCCATAGCTGAAGACTGTGGTGAGCATGTCCATAATTCCAAACACGCCTCCCATGATAATAGGGGAACCCTCGCGCACCAGTTGGGTCACCACAATCCCCACCATGCATTCGGCCACTCCCAGAGCCAGAGTTCCGGCCAGGGTAGCGGGAGCCGTCGCCCCTGAAATTATGCAGGGTGTATAGACTACAGGAATACGTTTCTCAGCAGCAAAAATGGCCTTATCGATGGCTTCTGCGCTGTGCTGCAAAGGGGAGCTAGGCTCAGAATAGAGTGCCAGGAAAGGCCGTTTCTGCAGGCTTTCTAGACTGCCGGCTACCACCGAGGCCATATCAACGATATCGCCATATTGGTCCACTCCAAATCCCCAGTGTATGATCGGCTTGGTGGTATTGTTCACCAGAGCTCTGAAGGCATATACATCCGCCAGGGAAGTGGTGACATCATCAGGAGTCCCCAGGTCCTGCACAAAATCGATGTTGGGGAGTGCTTCGCATATTTTGCCCACATTCTCTGTATCGCTTATATTCGGCTTCCTCAGCTCTTCGGTGAAGGGATCGATATGATAGGTATTGGAGGGCCCTGGACCATAGTAACTGTTATGATCTGTCAGGTTCATCTTTCTATTTCCGTTTCTATCATAAAGCAGGATTTTGGACGGTGCTGTCTGGACCGCCCACTCGCTCAGGCCAACAGGAAAACGCACCACATTCCCGTCGATCCAGCATCCCCCTTTCTTAAGGACATCCCTCGCTTTTTTGCTGTGGATTTTAGCGCCGGTCCTTTCCAATATTTCCAGAGCGGCAGAATAGACCTGTGCTCTCTGACCTTCAGATAGAAGGCGGTATTGAACCGTTTGATTGATTGTGTATCGGGCTCTGGAATGCTTCATCGTACCTCTCCTCTCCATCTTTTAGTCTAGACAATTGACTTTTCATCACCTCTCTCCCCCTCTTCCCTTTCCACAGACGATGTCTTTCTTCTGATCTGTGCGCGAAGGGCTTTGAACAGGCAATAGAGCATCAATAACATGATGAGCATAAAAGGAAAACCGCCGACCACAGAAGCCGTCTGCAGAGCTTCCAGCCCCCCGGAGAAAAGCAGCACCGCAGCGATGGCCCCTTCCAGAAGCCCCCATATCAGGCGCATTGGAATGGGGGGATTGGGATTGCCCAGCGAAGTGAGCATACTGTTGACATAAGTGCCCGAGTTCAAAGAGGTAATGAAGAATACAGCGACACATACCATGGCCACAGCGATCAGCACATTCGAAACCGGTAAGGTGCTCAAAAAAGCGAAGAATCCGGCTGCCGAATCCTTTGATACGGCATCGGCGATCCCCCCAGCGCCGAAATGTTCCCTGAAGATGGCCGAGCCGCCGAAAATGCTGAACCATACCAAGCTGACCCCAGTCGGAACCAGCAGAACGCCGACCACGAAGTTGCGGATTGTCCTCCCCCGGGAGATGCGGGCGATGAACGTACCCACAAAAGGCGCCCAGGCGATCCACCAAGCCCATAAAAAGATTGTCCAGGAACCAGTCCATCCTTCGGAGCCGCCTTTGGCCGGGTCCATGTGGAATGACATCTGGATGATGTTCTGCAAATAATCTCCCGTAGAATGAGTGAATACCTTCAGGATAAACAGGGTTGGTCCGATGATGAACACCAGTAACATCAATAAGGCGGCGATAACGATATTGAACTGACTGAGATACTTGATGCCCCTGTCGATCCCTGTCACCGTGGAAAAGACCGCAACCGCAGTGATGATCAACACGATGACCACCCATACCCCCGCGGAGCTAGGTATTCCCTATAAGCTTTCCAATCCAGATCCGATCTGCATTGCACCCAGACCGAGTGAGGTTGCCAGGCCAAACAGGGTGGCGAACACCCCAAAGACGTTGATCAGGATGCCCCAACCCCCGTGAATATTTTTAGATCCCAGAATCGGCTCGAGGGTTGAGCTCAACAGCATAGGCAGCTTCTTCCGATAAGAAAAATAAGCTAGGGATCCTGCAACCACTGCATAGATCGCCCAGGGATGAAAACCCCAGTGGAAGAAAGCGTACCGCATTGCCACGTGAGCCGCTTCCGAAGTGTAGGCCTCTCCATAAGGCGGCCACATGTAGTGCCAAATAGGCTCAGACACTCCCCAAAAGAGCAGTCCGATTCCCATGCCAGAACTAAACAACATGGCAAATCAGGTAAGATTGGAATATGCCGGCCTCTCGTCATCCTTACCCAACTTGATAGCCCCAAGGGGACTGAGGAGCAAAAAGACAATCGAAAATACAAAAATGCCTACGCTGATAATAAAGGCCCAGCCTAGGTTTTGAACCATGAAATTGAATGTCGCGCGAACTCCCTCTCCAAAACTCTCCGTTGCTAGGACTCCATATAAAACAAAAACGGACATGACAATCAAGGAGATCAGAAATGTCGGTTTGGTGTAGATTCGTTTTTCTTCCTTGGTCTGAAGTTCCATCGATGATTATGTTTTACTGGATGTCACTGGTTGCTGCGGATAGGTCCTTCACTACTCGCTGTAAATTTCTTGGATGTGCACTCTGTGAAAATCATCAGACATTGTATAATTGCCATTTGAAACTTGTCAATAATCCGCGGCCGCTGATCCCAACATCTCACTCTGACCTTCACCCAATGCATATAAGACTTCATAGCCCAATTCAATACGGGAATCGAGATATGGAGGGGAAACAGCCTATTCGTGTTTTTCATCGGTCAATCCATATCTTCGCATAAGAGTGTCATCGGTTGCGGCTTTTCTCGCCGGACAGTTTTTTCGGGGACACAATTTACAGGAAGAAAAAGTCACCTCTGTGGGAAACAAAATGCCAGATATGGATTTTCTTGGAATCATCAGCATATTTTCTGTCAACCGGATCCCAACTGAATCTATTTCACTTCCAAATAAGGCAAATAAAGGCTTTTGTTCAGTGATCGGCCAATCCTTTAAAGAGCCAGGACTCATGCTGGAAAGCGTTTTTATCCCATATTTTTCCTGGATATGATCCTCTAAATATTTTTTCAATGACCGCAGAGCCACATCTCCTATGTTCTCAAGATAATACTGCTCGAGAAGATCACTGAATGAGCTGGCTCGGCTTTCTAGAGCCCGGCCTATAGTGATAACATAGGGAAAGACTTTTTCGATCTTTTGGAGATTGATGCTCAATACGCGGCTGGAAAAGGTCACGTTTTCAATTTCAACCCGGTCTTTATCCCTATGACTTATGTATACCACTTTGTATAACAATTTTGGGGAAATTAATGATCGCGCAGTCTCCAATAATTCATGAAAATCGAGGGAGGAATTCTCTGGATCGAATCGAAATCCCTCTTTGAGATCGTCAAGCTTCAACTGAAGCGGAATCGAATCGAGTACTGGCATGCTCCTGCTCTTTTTTTGCCAAATGGGATTTTGGATTCGCTGAATCCAATTCCACCGACCTCAGTGGTCGATTTTGAGAAGATTTTTCACAAGGTCCACCGCAGAGGTGGCATCCGAAGCATAACCGTCGGCCTTGATTTCATCCGCATAGGATTGTGATATGGGAGCTCCCCCGATTATCACCTTAACGTTTCGATCAAGACCGCCCTTTTTGACACTATCGACAACCTCTCTCATGTACAACATGGTCGTGGTTAAGAGGGCAGAGAGGCCTATGATATCGGCCTTTTCTTTCTCGGCGGACTCGACAAATTCTTCCTTGGAAACATCTGTTCCCAGATTGATTACCTCAAAACCTGCGCCTTCCAACAGCATGCCGACGATATTTTTGCCAATATCATGCAAATCCCCTTTTACGGTTCCAATGATTATTTTCCCGCGAGATTTGACATCTCCCTCAGCCAATACTGGTTTTATAATATCCATTCCCGCCTTCATAGCTTTGGCCGAAATCAGTACTTCTGGAATGAAAATTTCACAATTTTTGAACTTTTCGCCAACCCTATTCATCCCCTCTATAAAAGCCTTATTCAAAATGTCCGCTGCTGGTATGTCCTCCGCGAGCGCTTTTTCTGATAACTCATGAACTGACTCAGAGTCACCCTTTTCAATGGCGGAAATAATTTCTTCCAGAGTGTCCATATCTTGCTCCTTTTTGTTCAATCTCGTTTCGGCTAAACATCTAATTATTCGAGTATTGTACTTTTTTATCAGTCTTTTGTAAAAGAAAACTCATTCCTGAAGGCGTTTGTGCTTTTGATTCCCAGAACGGGTGTTCATTTACCGATGCACATACCCGGATCTTGTCCTTACGATCATACAGCAGCTGACCGCCCCGGTTTACTCCGGAGGCTCTTCTCGAATCGAAGGAAGCGATCGGATTCCGAAGCGAAGCCGTGTTCTCATTTCGATGCTGTCGGCCAATGTGCGTGCCAAGCGCAATGCTTTGAGGGCTTCGGTCTGACAGTAGTAAGTCAGGAATCGCCAGGCCAGATCGGACTTTCCTGCCTGAAGAAGCTGTAAAGCGATGGATTCGATATCTTCCTGCCTTGAAATGAGCTGGTCCTCAAAGGCGCGAAACGCAGCGATGACCTCTGGGTGATATTCATCATATTGCTCATCGGATAACATGAAGAGTCTGTCGAATAACCGGTAGGCATAGGCCGTCGTTTCTTGGCCCTGGCGTTCTTTAGCCAGTTCCATTTTCAACGCTTCGCCTTTCGTGAGATAGCGGTGTTCCCCGTATTCCAGGGGGACACTGGATATGCCTAGATAGTAAGGGATATACACACTCGCTCCTGGAGGACCGATGGCAATCCACAGTGCTGACAGCTCATTCGGCATGCCGCTCCTGAGCTGAGCGACCTGTCCATATTTTGTTGCTCGGTTCAGAAATTGCTGATTCCTGAGAATTTCCATAACGTCTCGGAGAGTGATGTTCGGTGCCTTAGCCCGGAGCGTCTGTTCTGCCTGAATGACTGCGCTTACACGCCGCTGATGGCCGGCTTTCGTCTCGTCAAAATCACTTTCGTATGTCTCAGAAATGTTGAAAGGTCGTCCTGATTCCGGGTCATACCATCCCTGCTCCAGAGCAAATGAGATCAGGTTGTCCGAGCCCATGTAATCCGGATCGTCCTGGTAGTTGAGCGGGAATTCTCCGATATGACCTGGACGAATGACGAGGAGGTCGTCGGGACCCAGACGTTTGGCGGCCCACAGGCCCTGGCCGCCCGCGAACTCCTCGATAATCCATCCTTCCTCGGCATCGGCGACCAGATGGACATTGCCTCCAAAGGTTGCGTGACCATATTGATCGATCAGCCGGCCTGTAATCTCTACAGCTTCCCGGGCAGTCCTGGCGCGCTCCATCATCACACGGGCTTCATCGCTGTAGCTGAGCCCTTTCTGTGGCTTCGGCGTCATCGCTCGGAGTTCACTTCGGGAAGGAGACCACACATCCACCACGCTCACACCGAATTCATTCAGACCCCCATTCTCCAAGGGAGCAGGGAATCCTTCGTATTCGGAGTAGCGCACCGTAAGGTATTTATTGGTCTCAGCGAGTTGTGGGATCTCTGTCATAACCCCCGGATAGCTGGCTTCGGTGGTGACACCTATGGAAAGAACAGCGCCTGCCTCCCAGGACCGATGAGGGATTACCTCGATCCAGTGGCTGGAACTCTCGTCTCCGAGTTGACCGAGCAGGACGCTGCCGTCTGCGGTGAGGTTTTTACCTACGTAGACGCCCGTGCAGTGTTTTGATTCGATAGTCTTGCCAGAAAAAGCCAAACCGTTGAATGCTATGAATAAAATGAGGGAAATGATTCTTATTCGCATCTCTGTCCAGTTCCTCCTTGAGATATATTCACCAATGCAATCACGGAAGTCCGTCCAGCATCGCCGATGAAACGAAACCCATCGAACTTCCTGACCATCGGGGTTAACATGCGGATGATCCGCCGGATTGAAACTATCACAGTTTGAGCAGCCATCTCAATGTCCCCACGGCTCGACCGCCCCATGAAAACTCGAACATCCGAACCTCATCGGAACCATCAGCATGACACATTCTTTCAGAGCCACGGCCGATCCCACGAACCGATGGAGATTGCGGCTGGGAAGCAGGGACTCCTGATAAAAACTAATCCTTTGTGATCTTTTCAAGGGATTGAATTAAAGGCGGCAAATCGAAATTAATCGTATCCCAAAGTAAATCATAATCGATTATATCATATCCATGAATAAGCCGGTTTCTCATTCCAATGATTTGACTCCAGGGAATATCTGCATTTTTTTGTTTTGTGTTTATCGATACCCGATTGGCAGCCTCGCCGATAATTTCCAACAATCTGGTTAGTGCCAGTTGCATCATTCTATTGTTACCCAAATCTTCTTTGCTAGAATCACCAAGCAATTCAACAGCTTCGCCGGCATGATCGAGCATATCCCTTAGACAAATCTGCTCATCATACTTGCTCATACTGAACCTCAGCTTGGTCCAGAACTTCATCCCGGAAATGGGGATTTAATCCCTTTACAGTGTGAATCTCTACTTTGTATCCAAGCATTTGACCTAGCTCAATTTCCATACCGGCTAGGGTAATTAATCCCACACTAGTTCCGGATTCGAACTCTACAAGCACATCGATATCGCTTTCCGGCCCGAAATCTTCACGAAGAACAGAACCAAATAAAGAGAGCCTGCGAATTCGATTGCGTTGGCAGAATTCTTTGATTTTATCTTCAGATAGGTCTATTTTTAAACTCATTGTAAAATAAGATTTTCCTCAATATCCACCCGCGTTCATACTGAAACAAGATTACCATATCCAAATCATCAAGGTCAACGACTTCTGCATCTCATAGGCTGCCATCAGGAGCTCCTGCTGGACATCATGAGGAGGCGGCAGAAAAGGATGTCATCATATGTTGACGATGGGAGGTGTTTTTTGACAACCAGTGGCTGATTTCTTCTGAGGATTTTCAGTTTTATGTAGAGATTTGGTCACAAACGTATTAATTATCGTGTAAGTAATAGATAATAAATGATTTAGGAGAGTGGCTGGGAAGCAGGGATTCTTACCCCTTGGTTTTTCTAACTTGTTTCATATCAAGCAATTACGCGCTAAGTGATTGAAAACACTAAATTTTATCTTTTCGTATTTTTTGCTCTCGGATGGTCACATAATGGACACAAGCCTGTCTTAGGCCCTTCACAGAGGCGATGAAAAGAGCCAATTTACAAATAGGATAAATTAAGTCTTGGAGTAATTTTATTCGTGCCGGAGAGAGTCAATGGAATTGGTGATAGCCGCTTTGATAGTCTGAAAGCTTATCGTAAAAGAGCCAGGATCAGAACAAGTGCAGCAGATAACATAAACGGCCAGAAGTGCATATTCCGGTCGGCAAAATTTTGAAGCCATTTGTGCAAGGCATAATAAGCGATTGGCCAAGCGATTATATTTGAAAGTATAATCCATTTAAGAAATCTGTTTTAAAGAAGTTTGAGCATATTCGATTCAAAAGCTCCGAATACTTTTCTGATTCTGATTTCTTTGATCCCCCGTTCAGTTATGAATGATGCAAAACCGAACAGTGCTGGCTTAAAGTCCACTTCCCGCAAATCATTTTACTGCAAAGAGCTTTTTGATTAACATTGAAAATTCTGTTGACATCACCGAATTTTCAAGTTATATTTTTTTTATGATAAGGCGGGAAAAAGAGCTTCAGATCATACATGAATTGCTCCGGACACACCCCATTGTAGGCATAGTGGGAGCCCGTCAGGTGGGGAAGACGACTCTGGCGCGTATGATTTTCAGTAAGAAAAAAGGATCATATACATATTATGATCTGGAAAATCCGGAGGATTTTTCCCGACTCTCCGATCCTATGCTTGTGCTGAAAGAACTTAAGGGGCTCGTCGTCATAGATGAAATTCAACGTTATCCGGATCTTTTTCCTGTTCTCCGGGTTTTATCCGACCGTCCTCGACGACCTGCGAGATTCCTAATCCTTGGGAGTGCCTCACCAGAACTGCTTCGTCAAAGTGCTGAGTCTCTCGCAGGGCGTATTTTTTATCATGAATTGAGCGGATTTTCATTGGATGAAATCGGAATTTCCAATCACAAGAGGCTCTGGCTCAGAGGAGGATTTCCAAGGTCCTATTTGGCCCGTTCTCATGATGATAGTTTTAACTGGAGGAGAGGATTCATACGTACTTTTCTGGAAAGGGATTTGCCTCAATTGGGAATCACTATTCGATCAACTACTCTGCATCGCTTCTGGACAATGCTGGCTCATTACCATGGTCAAACATGGAACGCTTCGGAGTTTGCGCGGTCTTTTGGCGTTGCTGACACGACGGTCCGGAATTATCTCGACCTTTTATCTTCAGCACTTGTGGTCCGCCAGTTTCCACCGTGGTATGAAAACATAAAAAAAAGGCAAGTCAAGGCACCTAAAGTTTATTTGAAAGACAGCGGCATCCTTCATACTCTTCTCAATTTAAAGTCCCAAAAAGATTTGGAAGGACATCCAAAAATTGGGGCATCGTGGGAAGGTTTTGTATTAGAACAAGTTATCAGTCGATTGGAGGCCTCAAAAGAAGAGTGTTTTTTTTGGGCCACACATAGTGGAGCTGAACTTGATCTGCTCATTGTAAGAGGACGAAAGCGTTTGGGCTTTGAGATCAAGCGAACAAGTTCACCGAAGATCACTCCCTCCATGCGGATGGCCCTTCAAGATTTAGGTCTTCAGTGTTTGGATATTATTCATGCCGGAGAGGAAAGCTTTCGCATGCATAAAAAAGTCCGAGCGATATCCATATTGAATTTGCTCACAGATCTTCATCCATTGCCCTGAGGATTTATCCTGTATTATTCATGAATTATTCAGGTTATTTATTTTTCATTTCAATAAAATCGTTTCAAGAAGGCTGAAAATGCCTTCCAGTTTACACTTTGGAATGAAGATAGGACGGATTACGCGATATAAAAGATGAACGATCTATTCAGTCAAAAGAGAAATTTAGTTGCGTAAATCAATATCTTTTTAAATTACTGATATTAAATAAATTATAGGAGTGGCTGGGAAGCAGGGATTCTTAGCCCCTTGTTTTTCTAACTTGTTCAATATCAAGCAATTGCGCGCCAAGTGATAGAAAACACGAAATTTTATCTTTTTGTATTGTTTCGTTTGTTTTGCGATTTTTTCGCATTTTTTGCCCTGAAATGGACACAAAATGGGCACAAGCCTGTCTGAAGATCTTCTTTCTGTATACACAGAGGATCTTTGCATTGTACATTGACAAGATCCGAGATATCCGGATCATTCGAAAATACCTAATTATTGGAAAGGACTTACAGCCTCTGCAACATCAACCATAGAACCAACGCCATATTTGTTAGCGTCGCAAAACCTAAAAGTCGTGACACCGTTCGGAAGAAGGACCCAGTGATTGCCCCCAAAACCCGTACTGACAGAAATCCAGCGGATCCGGCCGTCTTTAAAGCGATAGGGCAGGCCATTGAAAGACAGGTGATAGGTGATTTCTCCGTATTCACTCATCTCCCCCGTGGGTAATCCAATAATATCGGTACGATACAGGGCTTCGGCCAGTTGTCCGGAATGGAGAAGCTGTTGCCCCTGATGCCAGCCGCCGTTTTGCAGCAGGATCGATAGCTTTGCCACATCGTCGACGTTGGGATACAAACCGTATCCGAATATGGGCAAACCCTTGCTCCCATCCGGTTCGATGGTCCGCATGATGGGCGCATGGAAAATGCCTATCGGGCTGAAGACCTCTGTTTGCACCATCTCCCAGATGTCGGCATCCGGACCCTCTTTGCTCTTCAGGAACGCGTCCATGGCCGCCGATAGAATGAACGTATTGATTGAGTTATAGCGAGCGACCTCCCCCGGCCCCCATGGATAATCACCATAAGAAAAGGCGATATCCATTTTTTCCTGCCTGCTCCTCGCTCGCATAAAACTGAAAAACTTGGGCTGTTCTTCATCGCCTTGCATGACATTGGGCTCTACCCGCTCTGGCACATGATCGCCGACGCCTGTGCCCATGTTCAACGCATCGGCGAAAGTGACGGATTTCCAACCGTCGTGAGCCGCCTCGATCGTGACATAATCCGCGACCTTGAGATCGAAAACGTCCTCGCCATAATTCTCGGCCAGCCGCAGGAGAGCGGTCAATGCACCCATGGCTTTGGTCAACGAGTATGCTCCATGGCGCATATAACGGGGGTAAGGATAATCGCCGTGACGGGTCGTACACGGTTGAAGGTACAACGTGTCGTTCCAGATCAGACCTGTTGCACTGATCTCCTCGTTTTCGATCCCGCCATTGAATGTTTCCAGCAGCGCTGTATCCACATTTTTGCCCAGGGCTGAAAAAGGAAGTATAGCAATCTGGTTCCGTTCTTCTTCGGCAAATTGGGCAGTAAGGAGCTTTTTATTCTCGATTGAATGCGGTTTGTACTCCATGGTTGTGACACCCCAGAAGTCGCCTGGGGATATCGGATCCGTCTCCTGTGTTGCCTGAAAGAATAGAGATGACACCTGTGTTTCATCATAGACGAATGTGGCCACGCCATTGTGGGCTACGTTGAAGCTTTCGTTTATCAAGGTAAATGGGAATGACGCACGCGACATACCGCTGTCATCAGGTTCGAACCAGACAGTTCCCGGGGAAATGATGATACACCAGTAGCTTCGGTTGCTGAATTTATGTATGGTTCCTCTCGATACCGGTACGAGGTACTTTCCATGTGTGAAAAAGTCCAGGGTAAAACCAGGGAAGTAGTCCCATGGATTTGCAGAATCTGTCTCCTCATAGGTGGTTTGCATGATGAACTCAGGGACAACCAAGGTGCCTTCAAACTTCTGTCTGGCTTCTTCCCATTTTCCCATCGGCATGAAGAAGCGGTTGTCGAGAGGTGCGGTGCCTTGAAATTCAGACCCCATAATCTCAGTAAATTCCAGCCTATTCCTGGGTTGAGTAGGGGGACGATCACTTTGTTCCTGCTTCTGACAACCCTGAAGTACTAAACTAGTTACTATAGTTGCTATCAGAAGTCCTTTTGTTGCTGTCTGCATCTGTGTTTTCCTCCTTGTTTTTATATCCGATCCTTTATGATCCACTTAATATTATCAATGAATCACTTTGCGGTTTTTTCATTCCGGGATTTGAACAGTAACCTTCCTCTTTCCATAATTGCTTGTAATATTCATTGTTCTTATTCAGGGGAGTGGTTTTTCCTTCGGAATCGAAGTAAAACTCACACCAGTAAGAATGACCAATGCTGAATAGGACATACCCATGGCTGGCCAGCTCTTCGGATAAGAGCGTGTTGGCATTCATGACACCGGAGGCAGAATAGAGAATGACCGGGAAAAGGGTGTTGGCTTTGGCTGGTTTAGCGTTCAGAAAAGAATGGGTTGGTTCCATGGCCCAGTAAAGCCCAGTCGGTTTTGGAAGTACGGTTTGAGAGTTGTTTCTGGACACCAACTGCTGAAATCCCAATGCTATAATCATAATTATTAGAAGAGCTCTTTTCTTTACTGTAGATTCCTTAAATCGAATTATTCATTGTCTATAACGACGAAAGTGAAAAAAAGGTTTATGTAAGTGGTTGCGGAATTATTCATACCTCAAGCTGTTGATCGGGCCTGCTGTAGCTGCCCGGAGTGTTTAAAGGAGCGGGATGTTGCATAATTGCGCAATGTTGAACCGTATGTCTAAATGGAATTAAACGGGACTCTTAAATTCAATATCCAGTTCAACGTCGATTATTAAGCGATCCGAGCATAGTTTAATAATTTGTTAATGTTGAATTAGATATCTTTTAATAGGTATAATTTTACGAAGAGGGTTCGCACAATATCATGTTGGGTGGCATGAACCGAATGAATCTACAATAAGGGAGGCAGTCGTGATCAAGAAATGGCACTATATCCCATTTGTCTTTTTTGTCCTGTTCTCCGCTTGCATGTCATGCAGAAAACAGGATCTGTCTAATACGCAGCAACCTTCTGATACAGCTACCGATAGTCCAAACACATGGTTGAGAACCTTTGAGGGCCCTAACTATGGCGCATTCTTCAATATTGTTCTCACGCAAGATAGAAATATCCTTGCGGTCGGCGCGACGAACCATTTGCACATGCCGCCGTATTCGGGAGATGCCCTCTTTATGAAATTGACCCTCGATGGCGATGTGATTTGGGAACGAACCTGGGGTGGAGACGGATACGAGCAAGCAATGTCGGTCGGGCTAGCCAAGGATGGAGGCTACTACATCTTTGGCGAAACGGATTCGTACGGCGCTGGCGACCGAGACTTTTTTCTACTCAAGATCGCTGGGGATGGCAGCGAGGACTGGTTCAAGACATACGGCAGAGCGCGAAGGGAGTGGCCGTTCGGGATGCTCAACCTGTCGAACGGGAAACTGCTGCTCTACGGATTTACTGAATCCATCGGAGGAGGCAGGGATGAATATGCCATTTGTGTGTCACAGGAAGGCGATATCATCTGGGAGTACACGGTCGAACACCCAGGGGAAGAACTCGTACTGGATGCTCTCGAAACTCCTGATGGCGATCTCGTTCTCGCAGCGAGTATCGAGGAGGATGGCAAGCTGATAGAACTTGAAGCCGACGGTAGCATCAAGTGGGCGCATCGCTACGAACTCGCTGGTTGGCAGTACCCTTCCCAGGTCGCTCAGGTTGAGGATGGTGGATTCCTGCTGGCCGGTTTCTCGATGAGCAGTTCACCCCGGCAGGCAGATACATGGCTTGCCCATTGCACATCGACCGGTGAACTGGAATGGGAAACATCCTTCGGTGATTCGACCTTCGATGATTATGCCAATTCCATGATTCGCCTCAGCGACGGAACCTATCTGATAGGTGCAATTGCGAACGGTATCCTGCTCAGCCGCGTCGACGAAGATGGCAATGTTCAGTGGAGGCGATCCCTGCTTGAACAGCATACCGTTTATGGCGGCATGGCTCTGGCCGAACTCGAGGATGGAGGTTACCTCGTTGCTGGTCTGATCCAACTCGTTAATGGCCGCTCTTACGACGCGTTCATTCTGCGAACCGACGGCGAAGGATGGATTGGAGATTGAGCGAAAACAACTAAAGTCGACTTCTATTCTGTCATCGAATGGCGCCAGCACATCAAACCTCAAGTCATAGCCTCAATATCCTGAAGCACTCCATCCTCATGGATTTCAAAATCTCCTATAGCTAGATTCTCGATAAATTTGTTCCCATCATGGACTCTGACTGGCGCTTCTATATTAATGGCAATAGCTTCTTCCTGGATTTGTTGCCCAGATAACAAAGAAGCCAAAATCTCCACCGCTTTCTTTTCATCTCAGGAAGCGGATGAGCATATCTCAACGTGATATGGATATTGATGTCATCGAAGCCCAAATATAAATAAATATAAACCTCTTCCTCTGTAAAAGAAATTACCCGAATCACCTTTTCTAGCGCAACGTTTTGTGATGAAAATTGTTTAAAATCGCCTGCATTTGCATAACGACGAGCCAATCAACAGAAAAGAAATTTTGCCATTATCCCCCCTGAAAAACCTCTTTGACAGTGTGGCTGGGAAGCAGGGATTCGTGCCCCGCTGTTTTTTTAACTTGTTCAATATCAAGCAATTGCGAGCTAAGTGATTGAAAGCACAAAATTTTTTCTTTTCGTTTAGTTTCGTTAGTTTTGATATTTTTTCGTATTTTTTGCCTTGAAATAGACACAAAATGGGCACAAGCCTGTCACAGGCAATTCGCACAATAGAAGCTGAGGACTTAGATAACTCTATTCACTCATACCGCAGGTTATCCACCGGATCGGCCAACGCCGCCTTTATCGATTGAAAACTCACCGTCAACAAAGCAATAACAAATGCCATCAGTCCGGAAAGGATAAAAATATCCAATCCGAGACGTGTTTGATAGGCAAAGTTATTTAGCCACTCCTTCATCACAAAATAAGCGACAGGCCAGGCCGCTAGGTTGGCGATGAGCACCCATTTGATGAATTGTCTGGAAAGCAAAAGCGCCACATTTGGAACTGTAGCCCCGAGCACTTTCCGAATGCCGATTTCCTTTGTGCGCTGTTCTGCGACGTATGCAGAAAGCCCGAACAGGCCGATGCATGCAATTGCGATAGCAAAAATGGTGAAATACCTGAACAGACTGCCGATTCGCCCGACAGCTGCATATATATTCGCGAGAGCCTGATCTACAAAAACGAATTGGAAAGGAACACCGGGGAAAAATTGCTTCCATTGGTTTTCCGTATATGTTAAGACTTCCGAAGTCTTTTCCGGCTTGATCCTGACATAAATAAAACGAAACCATTGAGGATCATACAATCTCAATACCAGAGGTTCCAATGAAAGATTAAGGGGCTTGAAATGATAATCCTTGACTATTCCTATGATAGAACCAGTGTTGCCCATTAAAGTAAGCTGTTTCCCGAGAGGAGATTTTAGCTGCATCGCCTCGACAGCCTTGCTGTTCAGAATATAATTTTTCCGATCGGTTGAGAATTCTCGTGAAAAATCTCGTCCTTTAGCCATCTCAATTTTAAACGTTTCGATAAAACCGTAATCAACGCCCACGCCTCGCAATAAGAAATCTTCACCAGGAACTTTACCTTCCCAGCTCACGTCTTCGGTTGCGATATCTGTACCCCAGAATGGCAGACTTGAGGAAGCCGAAACATTTAAGATATCAGAATTTTTTAATAAATCGTTTTTAAAAGATTCATACTTCAACTGGACGTAGTGATTCATCGGCAAATAAATCAAGTGCTCCTTATCAAAACCAAGATTTGAATTTTGGATATACTTAAGCTGATTGTAAATCACAATAGTCCCTATGACTAAAATAATCATCAGAGAAAATTGAAAAATAACAAGGACCTTTCTAAAAAGAGCTCCTTCCGAACCTGTACGGAAAGATTCTTTCAAAGCCTTTACAGGTTGAAATGACGAAAGAAACAAAGCAGGATAGCTGCCTGATAATATTCCTGTAAGGAGCGCAATGCTGATTAAACCCAAAATGAAATTGATATTCAACAATTCGCCTGAGGAAATGTTCTTCCCCGATAGGGTGTTAAAAACCGGTAACATCATAGAGACAATGGTTATAGCGACTATGATAGCCAATAAGGATAAAACAACCGATTCGCCGAAGAATTGTCTCACCAGATTTCCCCGGCTGGCTCCGATGACTTTTCTCATCCCGATTTCTTTCGAGCGCCTCCCTGAGCACGCTGTCGCCAGATTCATAAAATTGATACAGGCGATTGCCAAAATAAAAAAAGCCATTACGGAAAATATGTAGATATTTGTAATATTACCAGTCGCAATATTCAGCCGCAGGTTCGATGAATAAAGGTGAATTCGTTTGAGAGGTTGTAAGTATAAAGACGAAGTCGATTCGGGAATATGTTTTTTTAGGTACTCGGATATTTTCTCTGAGACATCCTGATAGGGGATGTTCTTTTTGAGCAACACATAGGTATAAAAAGCTGTATTATGCCAGTCCACATGGGTTTCCTGACCACGTCCCTGGATTTCCTTGATGCGCGTGAATGGAATGAAAAAATTGACGAATTGCATATGGGATTGACGGGGAATATTCTTCATAATCCCAGTAACTAAAAAATCATACTGATTGTTAATCCTGAGAGTCTTCCTCATAGCGTCTTCGGCACCAAAATATTTATCCGCCATGCTTTCTGTGATAACAATAGAACTGGGGTTGGAAAGAGCAGTCTTAGGATCCCCCTTAACAAAAGGGAAGGTGTATAATTCAAAAAAAGATGGATCGGCATAAGCACCGTTATTTTCATAAAAAGTCGTCTTGTCATGAGCGACTATCATCTGTCCTGCAGGATCAAATCGGGCCGAATTGTTTATCTCTGGGAATTCTTCTTTCAAAGCTTGCGCAAGAGGAGCCGGAGTCGTGGCATAGTGGGCAGTTTCACCTTTCCTCCAGATTTTAATAACCCTGTAAATATGATCCGCATTTTCATGAAACCTATCATAACTGAGCTCATCCTGAACCCACAGCAGGATAAGCAGGCAACAGGTCATACCGATTGCAAGACCTGATATGTTGATGAATGAGTAACCCTTCTGTCTTTTTATTTGCCTAAGCGCAATTTTGAAGTAGTTCTTAAACATGATCAATCTCCGTGAAAACCTGCATTGCTTATTTTAATTTGCAACAAACATGCCAATATTAACTCCTGGGATTTTCGAATGCTTGTTCAGCAATATATGTCCATTCTCGCACAACTCCTGTACGCATCTGAACAGAGATAAACATTCCTGCAGGACGACTGTTCAAAGAAAGGTGCAGCAAGTTGATCATACCATGCTGATTCGTTTAATTGCTTGTGCCAATAGGTTGTAAAATTGCTGAAACTGCGGATCTAGAATACAAAAGACAAAATCAAAGAGAGGATATTTTTTCTCTGGAAATGGAGAAAATCAGAGTGGCTGGGAAGCAGGGATTCGAACCCCGATTCCATGATCCAGAGTCATGTGTCCTGCCATTGGACGACTTCCCAGCAGTAGCGATATGATAATAGAATCGCCTTCCTTTTTCAAGCTGCCATGGCTTCCTCCGCTTCTTATAACTCCTAGTTATATAAAATTGAAAAAGGCTCATTTTTATAACTGGTGGTTATAATCTGAAAATGGTTCTCGATCGGAAAGGTTGTATTCTTTCAGATTGATCGGTGACGCAATAAATCAGTTTGACAGGGGAGAGTGATGGTGATAATATGGCGCAAAAATGAGGAAAAACTGGCTCCGTGTCGGCATAATCTTCGCATTGACCTTTGTTTTTCTGTATTTTTTCTTCCGGAGCGTCGACTGGAAGGAAGTCTTTCATTACTTAAGCGAGGTCGATCTCCTTTTGTTCATTATCCTGGTCGTTACGGTTCCGGTCCATATGATCACCAGAGCCATCAGGTGGCGGTATCTCTTGATGCATGAGAAAAAAAACGTGAAATTTTTCAACCGGTTTGCTGCAAATGCTGTAGGCTTTACGGTCACCCTTATCTTCCCTGGAAGGCTGGGAGAGCTGGTGAAACCGGTTTATTTGGCTCAAAAAGAGGGGATGAAAAAAGGGTTTGTGATGGGGACCGTGGTGGTGGAAAGAATTTTCGATATTTTCACCATGTGCTTCCTCTTGGGAGCCTTTATCGTAGCCAAGCCTTTGTATGCATCTATCCTGGATATCGATGAAGAAACCTATGCCAATCTGTATTTCTGGGGTATTGCCGCACTCGCATTTGCTACGGTTCTTCTTCTTCTCGCGCTTTCTCTTTACTTTTTTAAAGAACGGACTCTGAAGGTCATTTCTTTTTTCCTGAAACCCTTATCCCAAAAACTTAGGGAGCAGGTCAAGGGCATTTTGGATGAATTCATCACCGGTTTGAAAATTTTTCATTCTGTTGGGAACCTGGCTGTTTTTATATTCTGGTCTCTCGTGATATGGATAGGCATCATTCTCTACTACTGGTTATGGCTCTTTGCTTACGATATTCATGTGCTTTTTTTCTTTATGTTTCCTTATGTGTTTCTGACCATGGTGGGAGCTTCCATCCCGACACCTGGAATGGTGGGTGGATTTCATTATTTCAGCAAATTTGGACTTACGGCCTTGTACGGCATCGATCCCAACCGGGCTGTGAGCATAACGATCGTGGTCCATGCTGTCCAGGTGGCGATGACTTATCTCATCGGATATGCTATATTGTGGAAGGAGGGAATTTCCCTCTTTCAGGCTAAAAAACTAGGAGAAAAAACTGATTCATGAGATGCCCTTTCTGCGATCATTCAGAAAGCAAGGTCATAGATTCTCGTGAGAGCAAAAATGGCTTTTGCATCCGCCGCCGGAGAGAATGCTTGTCCTGTGAGAGAAGATACACCACCTACGAAAAGATCGAAGAAATTCCTTATATGGTTGTAAAAAAGGATGGGAAGCGGCAGAGATTCGACAGCCAGAAACTTTTACAGGGACTGCTCAAAGCCTGTGAAAAAAGACCGGTCCCTGTTCCGAAGCTCGAAGAGATCGTCGAAGAAATCGAAACCAAGCTTCAAGATCGGCCCGAGAAGGAAATCAGCACCTCCGAGATCGGCCAGTTTGTAATGGAAAAGCTGAAGGCATTGGATAAAGTCGCTTATGTTCGTTTTGCTTCGGTTTACAGAGAATTTAAAGATGTCCTGGAATTTAAGAAGGAGCTCGAAGTCCTTTTAAAAGAAAAATAAATCGAACGCTCTCTCATTCAGCATATGATTTTATCTTCCACGCTTCAGCTTCTCGCGCTCAGGCGGAGGGGAGGTTCAAGGCAAAACAATGGTTAAGAAAATCAAACCTGTCTCCAGGATAGTCAAAATCGAGGCTGAGATCAACAAAATTTTCGGCGAATTTTTTTCCCAGAAAAAAGACCTTATGGGGCTGGATGAAAGCTGGGTTCCATGCGTGGATATTTCTGAGAAAGGCAATGAAGTGATCATAGCGGTCGAACTTCCTGGAGTGTCTCAAAAAGATATTACCATACTTCTTCACAGCAACCGCTTGGAGATCAAAGGCATCAAGAGAGAAAAACGAACGCGAAGCGAGATGAGATACCATCGTCTGGAGAGAGAATATGGGACATTCCGCCGGTACGTTTTTTTACCCGCCGCCGTTGTCCCCGATAAGTCTTCAGCCCTTCTCGAGAATGGTGTTTTGACCATAATCTTGAAAAAGTATCGAAGGAAAAAAGAAAAAGAGGTTGTCTTGAAAATCCAGAAGCCTGACAAATAGTTTGGAGGACCAAATGGCTAAAAAAGATACGAATTTTGACGATCAATTTGAAGATATTATTGAAGATCAAGACCAGAAGCTGCACGTTCCCAGGGAGCTTCCTGTCCTGATGTTAAGGGATATTGTCGTGTTCCCTTATATGGTCGTTCCCCTGTTCGTCGGAAGGGAGAAGTCAAAAAATGCTGTCGATGACTCTCTCTCCTCCCACAGAATGATCCTTCTTCTGACCCAGAAAAATTCTGAAGTGGAAGACCCTAAGGCAGAAGATGTCTATGAAATAGGGACCGTCGCATTGATCATGCGGATGCTCAAGCTCCCCGATGGAAGGATTCGAATTTTGGCTCAGGGTCTGGTACGGGGAAAGGTGGAGAGCCTCCGGGAGGACAAGCCTTTCCATACAGCCAAAGTCAAGGTTCTGCATGATTCAGAAGAAACAGAGAAGCCCATCGAAGTCGAAGCCCTGGTGCGCAATGTTCGGACCGGTCTGGACAAAGCCTCGGCTCTTGGAAAAAGCATTCCCCCAGAAGTAATGATTATCGCAGCCAATGTCGAGGAGCCGGGGAGATTGGCGGATCTCACAGCAGCCAATCTGGAATTGAAGGTCAAGGAAGCCCAGGATATACTCGAGATCACGAACCCTCTCTCGCGGCTCAAGAAGATCTATGAGCTTTTAACCAAGGAACTGGAGCTTCTGGATGTCCAGTCCAAGATCAGCAGCGAGGCAAAAGGCGAGATGGATAAGCTGCAGAGGCAGTATTTTCTCCGTCAGCAGTTGAAGGCTATTCAGAAAGAGCTGGGGGAAGGAAGCGAGATCCAGGAGGAAATCAAAGGCTATCAACTGAAGCTAAAAAGACTGAAAGTCGCCCAGGAAGTGAAAGAAGAACTGGAAAAACAGATCAGCCGGCTTTCTCAGATGCATCCTGAATCGGCGGAGACAGCAGTCGTGCGCAATTATTTGGACTGGATGTTCGCCCTTCCCTGGAACAAGAGCACCGTGGACAACCTGGACTTGATCAAGGCCCGAAAGATTCTCGACGAGGATCACTATGGTTTGGACAAAGTGAAGGAGCGCATCATCGAGTATCTGGGTGTGCGTAAACTGTCCAAGAGGATCAAAGGCCCCATTCTTTGTTTTGTCGGTCCCCCAGGGGTTGGAAAGACTTCCCTGGGAAGATCTATAGCCAGGGCATTAGGCCGAAAATTCATGCGCATTTCTCTGGGCGGAGTCAGAGATGAAGCAGAGATCAGAGGCCACAGAAGAACATACGTGGGAGCCATGCCTGGAAGGATCGTCCAGGGAATCAGGCGCTGCGGTTCGAACAATCCAGTGTTCATGATGGATGAAGTCGACAAAATCGGGGCTGATTTCAGAGGAGATCCCTCGTCTGCACTCCTGGAAGTCCTGGATCCCGAACAGAACTATTCGTTCCGGGATCATTATCTCGGTGTTCCCTTCGACCTTTCGAGAGTCATGTTCATCACCACGGCCAATCTCCTGGATCCTATTCAGCCTGCCTTTCGCGACAGGATGGAAATCCTGAAGCTCCCGGGATACACCGAAGAGGAGAAACTGCAGATTGCGCTTCGTCATCTTGTGCCCAAGCAAGTTAAGGAAAACGCTCTCAGTAAAAAATACATCTCCTTCACCAAGGGTGCCATTCAGAAGATCATCTCAGTCTACACAAGGGAGGCAGGAGTCAGAAATCTAGAGAGAGAGATTGCTTCGGTTTGCCGGAAGGTGGCGAGAAAGGTCGCCGAAGGAAAAACCAAATTGACCAAAATCACCTCCCAAAACATCGAGAGATATCTCGGCCCACCGAAGATTTTCAGGGACCAGCTCCTTCAGGAGGATCGGGTCGGAGTTTCCACTGGAGTCGCCTGGACAGCCTCGGGAGGAGAGATTCTTTTTGTCGAATCCACCAAAATGAAGGGAAAGGGACAATTGTCGCTTACCGGTTCTTTGGGAGATGTCATGAAGGAATCCGCTCAGGCGGCACTGAGCTATGCCAGGGCCCATGCCAAAGAGCTGGGTATCGATATCCGCATTTTTTCTTCGAATGATTTCCATATCCACATTCCGGAAGGTGCCATCCCGAAAGACGGGCCATCGGCGGGTGTGACCATTGCCACTTCCTTGATCTCTGTCTGCACCGAAAGGAAAGTGAAACACGATGTGGCCATGACAGGGGAGATCACACTGAGAGGAAATGTGCTTCCTGTGGGAGGCATAAAGGAGAAAGTCTTGGCCGCCCAGAGGGCCGGAGTGAAGAAGATGGTCATGCCCTCAGCCTCCAAAAAGGATTTGATCGATATTCCCAAAAAGGTCAAAGACGAAATGGAATTCATCTTTGTCGATGAGATCGGTGAGGTCTTCGATCACGCCCTGGCCGAGGCTCCGAAGAAAACGGCTCAGGAAGCTAAGCCCTTCCAGAGAAAAAGCAAACAAATAGTATCCAGGTCTGGATGAAACTGAATCATCTCGAGGAAAAAGAGCTTATACAAGCCATTCGGAACGAATTTCGCTCCCATCGAAGAGAATTATCGCTCGGAATAGGTGATGATGCGGCTGTGATCGAGGTCGGTGGAAAAAAGCTCTTTGTCACCAAGGATCTGCTGCTGGAAGGTGTCCACTTTCTCCTGTCCCTTCATCCGCCCCGCCTTTTGGGCCGGAAAGCACTGAATGTCAATTTAAGCGACTTGGCTGCTATGGGGGCCTCGCCCAAATATGCTCTTCTAGGGCTGGGGATACCTCCGGGGACAGAGCCAGGATGGATCGAGAAATTCTTCACAGGATTCAAGTCAGCAGCAAAGGAGTATGGGGTCGAACTTATAGGAGGGGATGTAACCCGGGCAAAGAAGGCCACCCTGTCAGTGACACTCACGGGAGAAGGGAGAAATATCATAAAGAGAAGCGGAGCCAGGCCGGGACATTTTCTTTTTGTCTCTGGAAAGCTGGGAGAAGCCAGAGAAGGGCTGCTGCTTCTGAAGAGAGGAGCCAAGCTGGGGGAGGACGAGAGGGCGGATAAGATGCTGAATGCTTTCCTGAATCCCGAGGCTCGAGTGGAACTGGGGAAGCAACTCTCCAGACTGCGGATAGCCTCTGCAATGATCGATATCAGCGATGGTTTATCTGTGGACTTGAGCCATATCTGTGAAGAAAGCGGGTTCGGGGCAGAAATCGAAAGGGAGAAGCTCCCTGTCTCATCTGAACTTCGTGCTTTACAGAAGAGAGCGTTTGATTTTGCTCTGAACGGCGGAGAAGACTACCAGCTTCTTTTCTCGGTTCCTCCCAGCAGGTTTCATTCCGTCGGTAGATTGAAGAAGAGGTACGGACTGACATATATCGGAAAGATATTGGATGAAAAGGGGATCTTTTTGGTGGACAGCCGGGGAAGGCGAAAAACAATCCAACCCCACACCTGGCAGCACTTTTAATTCGGTGACAATATACGCAATTACCTGATTTTTCCAGAAGTTCCCACAAAAATTTAAGGATAAAAAGCGCTTATAAGCGTTTCATTTATTCAATTACACGAATCTACAACTGGAATCGGTATAAATTGGGGGAACTTTTAAGAAGAATAAATGAATATGGGGTCTCCAGATGCCAAGTCCGAAAGCCTGCTTAAAGAACTGTGTCTTGGGGAAACCCCACATGAATTATGCCAAAACTGTGTTTGAGCTGCAAGAAAAGATTACCAAATATTTGCAAAACTCCAGGAATACTTGTAATTGATATTTCCCATGGACTGTGGTAAAGGTTTAGAAATGTCTCCGAGAACAGACTCATCCTGCATAATTTTTTTAGATACAATGAGTTCCTGAATAAATGCCCGGACAAAAAGAATCAACGTCGAGAGGGTTGGAAAAAGTAAATCGCTCCACTCTTGTCCTTGCGTTCTTGGTATTCCTTCCTTCTTCTCTGGGCATTGCGAACTTTATCTATTTATTCACCCGGACAGCTTCCTTCACCATCCTCGAACACTCATTCCATCCATCAGCTCTGTATTTGGTTATCGCTTCAGCCCTTATCCTTGCCTCCCTTTATTTCTTATGGATTATCCTGGCAAGATGGGAGTATCGAGCCTTGGATGGGGATTACAGTTATCTCCTGCGCGAAGATCTGATAACCTTCTTTCCCTTATGCCTCACTCTTCTGTCGCCTTTCATGCTGAAATTTTACCTGACTGCTTCTGACCTCAAACTTCGCCTGAATATCTTGGCTGCAATTATTATTCTGGCCGCAGTCTGTTTAAAGCTGATTCAGCTCAATCGCCATCAAGCCTTGAAGCCTGTCCTGGATAGAGCCATAAAAAATTTTGAAAGCCTCTCCAGAAAAAAGAAGCTCCTCCTTCTCTTTTTGATATCCTTCGTTCTGTACAACCTCTGTACGTTTTGCATAATCTCCCAGGGTTTTGCTTATACCGGGGATGAACCTTATTATCTCCTCACTGCTCACAGTCTTTATCAAGACCAAGACATCAATGTTGCCAATAATTACGCCCAAAACGATTATTTCCATTTTTATCCAAGAGAGTATTTCCCGGATCTCAAGTTGAGAGCTTATGCCCGGTTCGGCCGGAAAGGAACGGATTACGCCTATCCGATCAACCAGCCAGGGATATCTTTCTTGATTCTCCCTTTTTACTGGCTGAGCCGTTTATTCGAAGGCAGAACTCTTATCTTTATACTGAAAGGAAGCCTTTCCATCTGGGCTTCTCTCCTGGGCCTTCAGCTCTATCTTTTTTCCAGAGAACGATGGAAAAAGGAATCGGTTTCGCTGACCCTTTGGTTTGCCTATTCTTTCACCGCACCGGTTCTCTTTTATGCCATCCACCTTTATCCGGAAGTTCCCATCGCTCTTTTCTCCTTGTATATCTACAGGAAAGTCCGTTCGAACACTCCTCTTTCGCTTCGCCACTATTTCTTCCTTGGAGTCTTGTTATCGCTTTTTTTCTGGTTCGGTTTAAAATACAACATGATCTTTTGGCCTTTGCTGATCATATCCTGCTATTTTTTATTGAAGAACCACAAGGCTGGGTGGAGAATCGCCGCCTTTCTTTTCCCGCCTTTTCTTTCCCTGGGATTGAATTATTACTACATTTACGAGCTGTATGGAAGCTTCAATCCTATCGCCATCTATGAAGGTGTGATAACAGCGAACACGCTCCAGAATTACAAAGACATCATTCTTAAAACACCGATTCTGTTGCGAATCGACAGTTTCTTCGATTATTTTCTCGATCAGAGAGACGGACTGCTTCTCTATTCTCCTCTTTATTTTTTTGCTTTCCTCGGGCTGGTGGAAATCTACCGCAGATCCAAAAGAGATTTTTTTATCCTGCTGTTCATCACTCTGCCGTTCATCCTGAATTACGCCTTTTTTGCACACAGGCAGGGAGGAAGTCCTCAGGGACGGATTCTCACATGTCTTTCCTGGACAGGATTTATTCTCGTGGGTTACTTTTTTGTTCATAACCGAAAAAAGCTGTACTCGGGTTTATTCTGGATTTCCTATCTGGTCAGTCTTGTCATCCCTGTACTGCTGCTGCAAAATCCTTCTTTTCTGTATCAGCCCACGACTCATGAGTACACATTTAGAGGCTCAGAATTATTTATCTCATTGAGCAATCTTTATTTCTATCTTCCCGGGATCCTTCCCTCTTTTATAAAGGTCAACAATATCGGATACATTCCTAATTATGTTTGGCTGGCGCTCATTCTTTTATTTGTCTTGGGTTACGCATACAGAAAAAGCCTCCATATACCTAGGAATCTACCTATCCCGGCAGCCCTCGTTCTGGCAGGTTCCATAGTCCTCTTTCTTTGGTTTTCGCTTTTTCCCCGTAAGGCTCTCATATCTCCTGTTGAGGTGATTTATTCTCCCAGTAAAAACATCGGATTTTACACTCTGGACCGATTCTCAAGAATGAGAAATCCAGGTGAATTTCATCTGTCGAAAAGTTCCCATCACTACCGCTTCCAGTTCACTTCCTGGAAGCAAATCGAGAAACTGGAACTTGAATTCGGAACACTGGAGGGAGTATGCAAAGTAAAAATAAAGCTTTTTGACTTGCTTCTCTTCGAAGGCAATACTTCGAATGAGATCAGAACCTTAGAGGTCACAACTCCTCCGCATTACCGCTATAAAAACACCAACCTTTATCTCTTATCTGTCGATCTACACTATATTTCAGGGACGCCTCTGACAGAAAAACCCTATTTTCTTTCCATTTATCCGGAGCGGCTCGAGAATGAATCTCGCTGAAAAGGCCAGACATAGAGTCAATCATATAGTTTTTTCCAATAAGGTTTATAATTTCCTTTTTAAGCCCTTCAGCCGAGTTTTGTATGAGACCATATCAACCGAAAAACTCAAAGAAGAAAGGAAATATTCTCTTCCCTTAAACAAAATCTGCCAGGTCGCAGATATCTATCACCCCCAGTGGAAACAGGCATTATCTGAGCTAAAGCGAGAGATGGATGAGCATAATTTCCATCGGAAAGACTGGGAATACACACAGATCATATACAGTTTAAAGAAGCTGGGTTTTCTTACACCTCAGTCCGTGTGTCTGGGTATTGGAGCCGGAAGAGAGCATCTTCTTTATTATCTTACTCATAAGGTGAAAAAGGTTATCGGCATCGATCTTTATGAAGGCTGCTATTACGGAGGGGAAGATGAAACAGACATTCCTTCGTCGGTGGAAAGATATGCGCCGTTTCCATACATCAAGGAAAAATTGAATCTTATCAGAATGAATGCACTGAACCTGGAATTTCCTAACGATACTTTTGATTTCATTTTTTCCGCTTCCTCGATAGAGCATTTTGGGACAAAAAATGACATCCTCAGAGCCTTTAAAGAAATGTACCGGGTTCTGAAACCGGGTGGAGCAGCAGTTATTACTACAGAACTTAAGCTTACATCGTTGAGTTCTAAACTCCCGAATGTGAGACCCTTTTTCCTCAGAGAGCTCATGGAGCTAATAAAAAAGTCTGGATTTAATACCCTTAGGGAATTCGACCTTCGGATAGAAGAGGAATATCTCAGCAACTGGGTTAAATTGCCTGAGGAGATTGACAAACGTCCCCACGTTATTCTTAGATTTTTGAATACAGTCTTTACATCAGTGAATGTTGTTCTTCAAAAAAAAGGAGATGAGGCCGTCGCAGGCACAGAGATTTTTCCGGCCATCGGCGATTTTGACTATCGTGGTGAAATCGAAGTGAGTGTATTGAATAAACTCGTATATGTTGAAGATAACCTTGATTTATTCATCAGGCTGAAAAACACCGGCAACTTTAAATGGATAAATGCCGGAATGTCGCATAGAATCGCTTTGGGAATACATCTTTTTTCCTTCCAGAACACGCTCGAAGACAGGGATTTTTGCACTATCGTTTTGCCTCAGGAAGTCGATGCAGGAGAGACCATCGAATTTGAAACTTCGATCATGGCCCCGAAAAACAAGGGGAAATGGATCTTGCGGTTTGATTTGAAAAAGGAGCTGGTATTCTGGTTTTCCGAAAAAGGCAATGCCACGACTGATGTTGTCATAGATGTTATTTGAATTTTTTCTGAAAAAGAGAAAAGGCCACCTAAAAGATCAATCCCCCTCTGGTGCAACCGAGTCCGTTTTGCGTGGGTTAGCTCTGATGGAAAAGGCAAGCTTGAAAGTTATGCCTATGTAAAACGGAAAAGAGCCCCGCTTTTCGTAACAGAGCCATCCTGCTATTGACAAAGAATAACAATTTTATTAAACAAATAGAAAAGGATGAAAGCATTCAAATTAGAGGAGGGGAATATGAGAAAAAAAACGATCATTTCCCTGTGTGCGATTCTCTTCTGTGCCTGCGGCCTTTGGGGTGGCGGATGGAACAACACCCTCATGGGAGCCAGAGCCATAGCGATGGGTGCGGCATTTGCGGGTTTAGCCGATGATGCAAGTGCCATATATTACAATCCCGCTGGACTGGTTTTCCAGGAGAACAGACTGAACCTTACCATCGATGGATTCTACGTTTGGCCAACACATGAATATGTCACTCCTTCAGGAACAAGAGTAGAGAGCCAGTACAATGCATCCATCCCACAGCTTTTCTTCACTTACCAGACAAATGAACGATTGACCATCGGACTGGGGGTTTATATCCCTTATGCTGGAGGTGGTGTTGACTGGAAGGAGGATCAATTAGGCGTACCGCTCAAATCTCACTTAGGGGTCGTTTCTGTTACGCCGACTCTATCCTATCAGTTGAACGAGCAGCTTTCTGTCGGATTCAACCTCAATTATTACTATTCTACCCTGGAGGTCGACACGATTGCTGATACATTTGGCCCTATGAAAGCCGATGAGAGCGGAAGCGCCCTTACGGCTGGATTGGGTTTGATGTACAGGCCCTCGGAAAGAGCATCTTTCGGGCTCAGTATCCGCGGACCCGCGAAGATGAATCTGTCCGGGACGACTTCGATCTCCACATATGCCCCCGGATTCGGTATAGTAAATCTGAACCTCGATTCAGAGACCAGCTTCAATCTCCCCTGGGATATTGAAATGGGTTTCGCCTATAAACTCTCTGATTCTTTACTGTTCACCTCCAGTGCTCAATACACCATGTGGTCGGCACTGGATACGGTCGATAAGACCATAAAGGGAATTCCCAGCGTGGATCAGCCTACCGCTATGACCACTTATGATTTAAATGTCATCGAGAAGTTGAACTTCCATGATATTCTCATCGTACGGGCGGGCATGGAATACCTTCTTCCCAGCGGGCTAGCCCTTCGAGGAGGCATGGGAATCGATCGAGCAGCCACACCTGTAGAAACACTCAGCATAAACAACATCGACGTGGATAAATTCACTCTATTGGGAGGGATCGGCTATCGGACAGGGAGGATGAGCATCGATTTCGCCTTTGTCCGGGGCTTTGGAAAAGAGAGGGAAAAGACCGTCTCTCAATTCGGGATCCCATTGATGGAGAGATACAATCTGAATGTTTCGATCGTAGGAATAGGCATCTCCTATTCCTATTGAAGAGCGATATAATTACCTTCGAATACGACCTCAGAAGGGCCTGACTGATAGACTTTTTCTTTTTTCCACTCCACCTCGAGTACACCCATGCTCGTTCTCACCTGGACTCTTTTATCGGTCATCTCCTTGAGAATAGATGCCACAGCAGCCGCACAGCTCCCGCTCCCTGAGGAGAGGGTCTCTCCCACTCCTCTCTCCCAGAAAAGGACTTCGATCTCTTTTCTGTTCAGAACCTTGATGAATTCGACGTTCGTTTTCTTGAGGAAAAAGGGATGGAGCTCGATTTCCCTCCCGATCTGATGCCATTCGATCCGAGCCGGGAAACGATCGAAAAACAGGGCGCAGTGAGGGTTTCCGAGCGAGACAACCGTGATAGGATAGATTTTTTGGTTGATAGTGAGAGGGTAATCGATAATTTTTTTATGAACAGAGCCATCATAGAAGGGAATATCATGTGAACTCAGCAAAGGAATTCCCATTTCGACTTGAAAATGATACTGGGTATCGCCTCTCTTGATGAGTTTGCACTCTCTGGTGCCCGCAGTGGTATGGAACATGATTCGGGAAGACTCGATTTTTCTATGGTAATAGAGGTAGGTGGCCGCACATCTCAATCCGTTTCCGGACATTTCAGCTTCTGTTCCGTCGGCATTGAACACCCGGAAATTAACCAGGCCTTTATTCTTGTCTTTGATGGAGATCACGAGCAAGCCATCAGCCCCTGCGCCTGTGTGACGTTCGCATATTTGCAGTGCCAGGCTGGGTATGTCTTCCCTGCGTTTGATCTTTCCCTCCTCCACGATCAGGAAGTCGTTTCCGAGGGAATGGATTTTGGTGAATTTCATTCAGGTATACTTATGGTTTGGATGAAATCTGCGGATTCACCGTTCTGCTCCCTGCGGAGCAGCAGCATAATCGCATCTCCAGGTTCGGCTTTTTTCAGAATTTTCTCCCAATCTTCGATGCTTTCCATTTTTTCCTGATTGACCTCGAGGATGATATCGCCCTGACGGATGCCTTTTCTGTAAGCTTCGCTCGACTGCTCGATCTCGAGGATGATCAATCCTTCATCGGTCCTGTATCCGTACCGCCTGGCAAGCCGGGGAGTCATTTCCCTGACCTCAAAACCGAGGTCTTTGCTGGTTTGAGGTGCGGCTGCAGGCTCTTCTTCCGACTCCAGTTCGGCGATCTTGACTTTCAGGATTTTCTCTTCTCCTCCCTTCCGGAGAACTTTGATGTTCACTGTGGTCCCAGGAGGAATATCCGCAACCTTGAAGCTCAAATCGGTGGGATCTTTTATGGACTCACCATCGATCTCCACGATCACGTCATAGGGCTTCATTCCGGCCTTATCAGCCGGAGTTCCTGGCTCTACTTTCATAATCAATGCTCCATGGTTCACATCCAGATCCATGCTTTTTGCTGTTTGTTCGTCTACAGGATATATGCCTCTGACACCCAGATAACCGCGGACCACACGCCCTTTTTCCTTGAGCTGCTGAACGACTTTTCTTGCCAGGGTAGAGGGGATGGCAAATCCGATTCCGATGCTCCCTCCCGTGGTCGTGGAGATCATGGCATTGATTCCGATAACTTCCCCTTGCATGTTCACAAGAGGCCCCCCGCTGTTTCCAGGGTTGATGGCTGCATCGGTCTGGATAAAATTTTGGTATCTGGGGCCTCCCAAGAGCTGCCGTCCCTTGGCGCTGATAATTCCTGCGGTCACCGTGTGTTCGAATCCAAGAGGATTCCCCAGGGCCAGCACCCATTCTCCGGGCCGGCATTGGTCAGAGTTCCCTAACTTCACAAAGGAAAGATTCTTTTTGTCAGCCTTGAGAAGAGCCAGATCTGTTTCAGGATCGGTGCCGATGACTTTTGCCGTGAATTCCTGGTTGTCCAGAGTTCTGAGAGTGACTCTTTCAGCATTTTCCACGACATGATTGTTGGTGACCAGATAGCCATCTGAGCTGATAAAAAAGCCGCTTCCTCGAGAAGTGGAACGCCGTTCTTGTTCTCGCTCTCTCGGTTCCCCGAAGAATCTCCAGAAATCTTCGAAAAAGGGATCATCCAGGAGACTCCTGTACCGGACCTTTTCCACTCTCTCTGCTTCTATGTAAACGACGGCCGGCGCCACTTTTGCTGCGATGGTTGCAAAGTCATATTCGGGCTTTGATTGAGGCAGCGGATTCGCATAAAGATTCGAAGTGAGCGAGGGAGAATCTGTTTCGGCCAGATAATTATCCGGTGTGTCTTTCTCTGGAAGATAGACGAAGATCATACCTGCTAAAAATACGCCTAAGAAAAAGCTAAAAAGAGCGATGAACAAAGTCCTCTTCATTTTTGTTCCTCCTTCGGGATGAAAATATAAATTAGCACACCTGTGCTTAAATTTCAATCGAACCACCTATTAATAACTATAATCATAGTTAAAAGTTGCAGCTTCCATCCATCCCTTACCATATTATATCCGGATTGTTCTTGGATAGTAGAGCTAGGTTGGACCGACATTGACTTCGCTGACACTGTCATCGCGAGTGAAACGTGGCGATCTTTAAATATTGCGTTATCCACTCATGATTGCCAAGTCATTACACTCCTCGCAACGACGTCTTCTTGGGCCACTTGCTTGCTGCTTCAGCACTGACCCGACCTAGACAGGTAAGCTTGACTCGCCGAGGTAAAAAGAAGCAGCATTTTCATGAAGCGTTCAGATGCATTGATAACTTCTACGGTTTTGGTATAATTTTGAGAAATGTCGAGAGTCAACAGGGCCATCAATGTCTGAACCCGCCAGGAGAAGAGGAGCTCTGATCGTTCTTGACGGGATCGATGGGACTGGCAAAACCACCCAGGCCAAAAGGCTCTTAAAGACCCTGAAGAAAAAAGGATATCCTGCCGTTTATTTCCGGGAGCCCTCGGACAGCCGATGGGGGCGGGAGATCAAGAGAAAAGCAGCGCTTGCGGATTCGCTTTCTGCTGCGGAGGAGCTCGAGCTCTTCCAGAAGGACAGAAAGGAGAATGTGGCGAAGAACCTGAGGCCTGCTCTTGAGCAGAATAAAATCATCGTACTGGACAGATATTATTATTCGACCATTGCCTATCAGGGAGCAAGAGGAATAGATCCCACCATGATCCAAAAAATGAACGAGGAATTTGCTGTAAAACCTGATCTGGTATTTATTCTGGATGCAACTCCCAGAGAGGGGCTCAGGCGTATCGAGAAAGACAGACAGAAGAGAGACCCGCTCTTCGAACAGGAAGGCTACCTCAATAAAGTCAGAGAAATCTTCAGAAAGTTAAAGGACAAAAATATATTTCATATAGATGCTTCCCGCTCAGAGGAAGAGATCTATATGGAGATCGAAAAGATTGTCTTCGATTTTTTCAAAAGATCTCAGACACTTATAAACGGCTAAGCCTTTTCCCGGAGTATCCCCATTATTGCGATACAATAGCCTGACGGCAGTTGAAGCTGTCATGGATGATATAGAGAGGCTCAAACCCCTTCTTTTTAATTGGAAAATCTGCTATATTTTTTTTGATGCCCATAAAAAACAAACTTGTAGTAAAGATCCAGAAACTCAATCTCAAAAAGTTCAAGCGTATCGATAAAAGGAAATTTCTTAAAACAGCTCTTATCATTTTTCTCTTCTTCTCTTTTATCATCAGCGGAGTCGTCCTTGGATTCTATAAGGCCATACTCCAGAATCTTCCGGACATCTCTCGATTGGAAGAGTGGGAGCCCAGCAGAGTCACCTATATTTATTCTGATGAGCAGGAAGTTGTAGGGGAGTATGCCTTAGAAAAAAGAGTGGAGGTTCCCTACGATCAGATTCCCGAAAGCATGAAAAACGCTATCATCGCTACCGAAGACCCCAGATTTTATGAGCATAAGGGCATCGATTTTCGTGGAGTCTTGCGGGCCATCAAGGAGGACATCAAGCTCATCTTCACACCCAGAAAACTGCACGGCGGAAGCACCATAAGTCAGCAGCTCATCACAAGGCTCATGCTGCACCGCAGACAGACGTTGCGCCGCAAACTCAAGGAGGCCATCCTTGCCCTCCAGCTCGAGAGAAAATATTCCAAAGAGGAAATATTCACACTCTACTGCAACCAATTCTATTTAGGCCACGGCGCATATGGAGTGGAGACCGCTGCACAGCTCTATTTCGACAAAAGCGTGTCGGAATTGAGTTTGAGTGAAGCAGCCTTGATTGCAGGCATTTTTCGTGGTCCAGGCGTCTATTCACCCTATGAAAATCCCGATGGCACTCTTCGCCGGCGCAACCATGTGCTCAACCGCATGAAGGAAGAAGGGTTTATATCCGAGGAGGACTGCGAGGCCGCAAAACAGGAACCGATGAATGTTCTCCCTCTGCACCGGCGCAATTCGGACTTTGCAGCCTATTTCAAGGAAGAAATTCGGAAACATCTGGAGGAAAACTACGGCGCCGATGCCCTCTATACTCAGGGACTGAAAGTCTATTCGACCCTCGATCCCACACTTCAGGAATATGCAGAGGAGGCCCTGAAGAAACAGCTCCATGTTCTGGATAAAAAACAGGGATGGCGAAAAGACAAGCCGAACCTTCTTGAGAAAGGGATCGAAGACCTCGAAGGCATCGAAGAGCGTCTGTTTATCCGAGTCGAGGATAAAGATACCAGTGAGGAATATCTCTCGAGCTGGCTCAAAACAGATCTGGAACAAGCGGATATCCTGGAGGCCGTGGTGCTCGAAGTGGAGCGGAACAGGGCCAGAGTCAAAGTGAAGGATTATACCGGAACATTAACCAACAGAAATATCGCCTGGACAAAAACGAGCAACCTGAAGAATTTGATTAAGAGAGGGGATATCGTTTACATCGAGATCGAAAAGATCGATGTGGAAAAAAAAGAGCTCGAGGCCTCTCTTGAACAGGTCCCCAAGCTGGAAGGGGCTGTGCTTGCCATAGAACCACAGACCGGACAGATCAAGGTCATGGTTGGCGGGTATTCCTTTCATCGGAGCAAATGGAACAACGCTACCCAGGCCATGAGACAGGCCGGCTCGGTCATAAAACCCATGCTCTATACAGCCGCCTTGGAAAACGGGTTTACTCCAGCTGACCGGATCGTGGATGAACCTACAGATTTTATCGATAAATGGTCAGGAGAGCCTTGGTCCCCTCCTAACTATGATGGGAAATACAAGGGATCGGTGACCGTACGTCAAGGGCTGGAGGAGTCGAGAAATATCGTGACAGCCAAGCTTCTCGAATATATCTCTCCCCAGATAGGAGTGGAATACTGCCAGAAATTTGGCATTACCGCTCCCATATATCCCTATCTCTCCCTTGCCCTGGGTGCGTTCGAAGTGAAGATGATCGAACTCGTCTCGGCTTTTACCACCTTCCCCAACAAAGGGATCCGTATGACTCCGTATTTCATCTCTCGAATCGAGGACAAGGACGGCAATATTCTGGAGGAAGCTAAAATCGAATCCCAGGAAGTCATATCTCCTCAAATGGCTTTTATAATGACCAATTTGCTCCGGGGCGTCGTCCAGAGGGGGACGGCTTGGCGAGCGGGTGATCTGGATAATACCTTGTGCGGAAAAACGGGAACCACCGATGACTGGGCCGATGCCTGGTTTATCGGGTTTTCTCCTTCCCTGGTTGTGGGTGTCTGGATCGGCCATAAGACAGAGAGAATAAGCATCGGTGAAAGACAGTCCGGTGCCGTGGCTGCACTCCCGGTTTTCGTTGATTTCTTCGACAGAGTCATAGCGGATAAGAAAAAGAAGGCCGAGGGAGCAGGTATGGAGTATCAATGGGAAGAATTTGATGTCCCCCCTCATCTTGTTCAGAAAACTATCGACAGGAAGACAGGCTTGATAGCCACTCCTATTTGCCTTTTTCCTCTGAATGAATATTTCCTGCCCGGAAAGGTCCCGGACAGGTTCTGCTCTTATGACGATCACATGCTGACCTATGATTATTACGAAATCCTGAAAACAGAAGAAGAGTAGATTTATTTCTTCTTTTTGACTTTTCCTGAACTGGATCGTGACCGGGAAGAAGACCGCGATGAAGAAGATTTCCTGGCCGAAGAAGACTTCGATCGGGTGCTCGATTTCACGCCTTTGGATGAGGAGCTGCCCGAAGATTGGCTTCTGGTTATTCTGCTTTTGCTCCCGGAGATATAATCGAACAGGCTTCTCAGGCTAGACTTCGATTTTTTCACTTTTTCCGCTTTTTTACGAATGGCCGTGGCAGATGTTGAGGGATATCCTGTTCTTGTAGGGATGTTTCTTTTCTCTATGACTCTGGTCTTCTCTGGACTGCCGATTCGGATTTTTCTCGAAACACCGGATCCAGAAACGTTTCTATCCTCGGAGGTCCCCTTCGCTTTGAGAACCTTGGTGCGGCCGCCGGTAAGGCTTTCCACTGAAATTTTGCCACTGGCAGGCTGTACCGCCGGTTGGGTTTTGACCATGCGTATCTGGCCTATGTCTTTCACCCTTTCCTGGCTGAGCGCGACCTTGGAAACCGTTCTGGCTCTGAGCTGATTCTTGTGTATAACAGTGAGGGCACGGGACCTGTAGGGATAATATTCTCCTGTGTGCTGGCCATAGTAGGTGTTGTCGATCACCACACCAGGATATCCCCAATAGCTGAGAGGAGCCCAGCCGACATAGTCATATCCCCAGTGCCAGTGGACCCAGGCAGGACCCCAGACTGTGGTGGGTATCCAGTACCAGCCTACTGAAGTGCTCCAGTGCCATCTGCCATAATGAAAAGTCACCCAACCCCAGGGTTCGTAGGGAAGCCAGGTCCAACCGGATAGGGGAAGCCACAGCCACCGGCCGTGCCAATAAGGACGCCAATATGGATCTATTCCGCCTGGAACCCAAACATATCCAAAAGGCTGGACATGAATCCACTCGCCATATGCGGCCAGTTCGTACTCGAAATCTTCCAATTCAGCCGCAAGGTATCTCCGGGCCATGTGTTTTCGGATTTCCTGGTCTCTCATATGGCTCCATCGGTCAAAGCTGTCTTCGGCCACCGAAGCGAATCCAGAGGGATGTCCGGCGAAGCGCCCTCCCATGACCTCCAGCCTCTGGGCTTCTTTTATCAGTACCGAACCGGTTTCTCCCGCGGCTTCGATTAAACCTCTAAATACAAAGATCTCCGTCTCGTCTCCTTTTATATCGATTCTGTAGAGGCCGTCTTCGAGGATATAGAGGGAGACATCGGGAGTGTGAATTTCGATGCACTTTTCTCTCTTGAGCGATTGGAGGCTGAAATAGATGCTTCCGGTCCAGACCTGGATCTGGATCAGATCGTCTTCTCTTTTGGGAAGATTGATGAAGTCGATTTTTGTATTCTGATCCAGCCTGAGATATTTTCCTCTGCTTAAATAGATTTCTGCTCTTCCCTCAGTGGTGCCCATCCTGTCACCTTCTGTAATGGGCATGTTGATGATGCCTTCTTCATAGTCTAACTCTGAGGCTCGCTGGATATAAACATCTCCGTTTATATAACTGAGACGGGCAAAAGTTTCGTTTGTGTATCTTACGGATTCTTCAGCGTTTACGATGGAGAAAAAGGAAAAGACCATAAGGGCCATACCAGATAATTTTTTCATCTTCCTTCTCCTGCATTTATTTTCCATAAGAATCCTATGCAATAGTTATGCCAAACATATCCTGATAGGAGAAGTCTTTTTGGATAGATGATTTGTCCTTAAAAGGTGACGATTGAAATAATATCGTTACAGAGAGCTCCAGTATTTCTTCTGGTTCTCGATCACCGGCGCCAGTTCTCTCTCCGTGGAAGAGGATGCTTTGGGTACGACCGAAGGTGCTGATGCCTCACCGGAGAGTTGATTGAGAACTTGCTCCACCCCCTCCTGGAGCCCTTGAAGATTGTATCCTCCCTCCAGGGAAAAGAGAATCCGGTTTTGAGCATTCTCACCGGCTATTTCCATGAGCTTCGAGGTCAAAGCTGCGAATCCCTCTCCGGTGATCCCCATTCCCCCTAACGGATCACCTTCGTAGATGTCGAATCCTGCTGAAACAAGGACAAATTCCGGTTTGTAGCCGCTGGCTATCGGATGAAGAATGTTATCGAAGGCGAATAAATAGTCACTGTCAGTCTTGCCTGAGTGAAGAGGGACGTTGACGGTAAATCCCTCTCCCCCGCCGCTCCCTACCTCGCTCCAGTGTCCGGTGCCTGGATAATGAGGATACTGATGAGTCGAAAAATAAAGGACTTCGGAGCTGTCGGCAAAGGAGTGCTGAGTTCCATTACCGTGATGGAGATCCCAGTCCACGATCAGGATACGCTTGAGGCCGTGTTTTTTTTGAAGATGAGCTGCTCCGACTGCGATGTTGTTGAACAGGCAGAATCCCATGGCTCTGGACGCTTCGGCATGGTGCCCGGGAGGCCGGACCAGAGCGAATCCGTTTTGGATTTCTCCATCCATGATGAGGTCAAGGGCCTTCAGAACCCCCCCGGCAGCGAGAAGAGCCACCTCATAAGAGCGGGCAGAGGTCGAGGTATCCGGATCGAGATGGACCCGGTCTTTGCCTGCCGTGGATTTGATAGAGCTGATGTAGACAGGTGTATGGATTATTTGCAGCTCCTCTTCAGTGGCGGATCGAGGCTCGATCTCGAGATAGGGAAATGTGATCCTCTCACCGATCATATCGTATATGACCTGTATTCTCTGAGGCGATTCCACATGAAAGGCTCCCATGTCGTGTTCCATGTATTTCCAGTCTTTGACGATTCCCGTTATCATGATCCCCTCCTTCTGGCTTCTCTTATCCATTTAATTTTACTTTTAGCGACATTTTATCATGATTTGCCATGAGGGCAAGGCAATCACTTTGCTATTTAAAAAAAGGCCTCCATTTTTCCTCGGCGGGTTTTGGACTGGACAGGCTGACAAAGACAAGAAGAAAAAGGGAGAGAACCAGAGCCGGATACACGGCAGGGACACCCAAAGGAAGATGGCCTTGGACCTTGTTGATGATCTCCCAGATGACCGTGGTTGCCATGCCGCCCAATATGGAGAGAACACCTCCCATTACCGTTGCTCTCTTCCAGAAGAAGACGGCTATCAGGGCCGGTGTTATGCCTGCGCCGTAGATAGTATAGGCTGCGTAGGCAGCATCCAGAATTCTGGGAAAAAATGAAATAAGGGAGTAAGCGATGAGCCCTAACACGATCACGATCAACCGTGAATAGAGAATCATTTTTTTATCCGGGAGATCGGGATTGATAAACCGTTGATAGATATCCCTGATCACGTTGGTGGCAGGCACCAGGAGGAAACTGTTGGCAGTGGAGATGATGATGGCCATGATGGCTGCCATAAGAGCACATCCCACAGCTACCGGGACTCCTTTGTGGGCGACAAAAAGGATGATTTTCCCAGCATCCTGGGATTCCAGCCCTTTAAAATAGCTGCTGCCCACCACGGCCAGGCTTTGAAGCACCACTCCCAGGGTGATCACTCCCAAGACCCAGCCGATAACAGATTTTTTCGCCTCCCGCTCATCCTTGGCCGAAAAGAACCTCTGGTACATGTTTGCATTCCCCAGTGCTAAGAGAAGGGTAGGGACAAAGTATCCCAGAGCCTGAATCCAGGTCATGTTCCCCAGGAAGGGATGTTCCCTTGGAGTCACATTGGCCGCGATGTATTCCAAGCCTCCTACGTGCCGGATGAGGAAGGGAAGAGCGAGGAAGATTCCCCCCAACATGATCAGTCCGTTAAAGATGTCGAGATAGGCTACAGAAAGCATCCCTGCGAGCAGGGTGTAGGTGATCACGAATATCGCCACCAAAATGATGCCCTGCTTTTCCGTGATCTTCCCTTCGGTGATGATGTTCAGAACCCAGCCTCCGCCCCTGAATTGATAGCTGACTATGGTGACATAGGCGATGATGGTGGTGATGGTGGCCAGAATTCTGGCCCATTTGTTGTATCTGGCCTCCAGGATGTCAGGGACTGTGAACTGGCCGAAGCGCCGGACCCTTCCCGCAATGAAAAATACGATAATGATGCCCAGCCATCCTCCGCTGCTTCCGATGAGTGAGGAATATCCGTGGTTGTAGCTGAGATCAGAGACACTGAATATATCGCCTGAGCCGATCCAGCTTGCCAGCAGTGTCCCCACCAGTATCGGCGCGGTGAGAGAACGTCCTGCTACCAGAAAATCCTCTTCACGTTTGAGTCGCCGGGATATACGGAGCCCGAAAAAGAAGAGAAAGACAAGATAAGCCAGGATGGTGATCAGATAGGTCAAAGCGTCACTCCTTTCTACCCGTTATTTTTTAATGACGAGATTCCACTTTGCGCTGAGAAGCCTTTTCAGCTTGAGTTTCAAATAGATCCAGGCCATCACTGTGTATCGAATGAAGTCCCCTCCGGACCGAATATTCGAGATGACTCGCGGGATTTTCCGATAGACTGAAAAAGTGCCGCCGCTGAAGGACCAGCGGAAGAGAAGTTCGCTGATCTGAGCCCAAGTGAGTTTATCCTTGAAGAGCGGGACATCCCCCTGAGCTGTAGGGAGGGTGATGATCGCCTTTCGGTATTTTTTGGCCCAAGAAAAATCCTCAGGCAGAACCCCCTTCTCCCTGGCTGTTTTTTCCAGCGGAGTTCCAGGATAAATATGCAGGATCGCGATGCTTGCCTCGATGGAATTTTTATACTGTTCGATAAGATGAATGGTTTCTTGTGCCTCTTCCCAGGTTTCGGTAGGATGGCTGAAGATAAAAAACACGTTGGGAACGATATCGAGCTCTTGACACCAGCGGATCAGATTGTGGAGGTCTTTCACATCCACTTTTTTGTTGATGATTTGATTGCGGATTCGTTCTGACCCGGACTCTAGTCCAAATGAAAGATGAAAAAGACCCGCTTCTTTCATTTTGGCCAGGAGAGGTTTGCTGATCAAGTCCATACGCACATCGCATTTCCAGTAAACATCGAGTTTCCGCTCCAAAAGCAAATCACAGATCTGCTCTACCCTCTTTGGATTGGCATTGAAAGTGTCATCGAAAAAGAAGATAACCCGGGATTGATACCTTTCGACCAATTGTTCTATTTCAGCGATGACATTCTCAGGACTTCTCATGCGGACATGACGGCCCCAGTTGATAGGGGTGGCGCAGAAGTTGCAGTCGAATGGACACCCTCGACTGGTCATCATGTTCACAGCTGACAGATCGCCCTTACCCGGAACCGGAAACCGGAAGCTGTAATCCTCGAATGGAATGAGCCGGAATGCAGGGAATGGAAGATCGTCGAGGTTGAGTATGGGGGCCCTGGGTGGAGTCGAGTGGATCTGTCCTTCTTTTCTGAAAGTTATGCCCGCAAGAGAATCCAGAGCGCCGTGTTTTTTGCCTCCCTCCAGCCATTTACACAGTTCGATCATTGTGTTCTCTCCTTCTCCCCGGACCACGAAGTCGATTTCCGGGATATGCGAGACACAGTCTTCGGCAGCCATGGAGGCGTGGGGTCCACCCAGAATGGTCAAGGCTTGAGGATAGGCCTTTTTCACCATCCTTATCAGCTTAAAGCTCTGGAATCTATTCTCGGTGGTGGATGTAACGCCCACAAAATCCGGTTGGAAGTCGAAGACTTCCTGCCGGATTTCTTTCCAGCTCAATTTTTTCATGTCGGCGGGAACGATCCGGACATCGATTCCCTCCCTATCCAGCACGGCTCCGATGTAGAGCAGTCCCAGAGGAGGCATGGTCGAACCTTTGGTCCAGCGTTCGGCAAGATAGCCGCCAGGAGGGACGAAAAACTGGACTTTCATCTTAAAGGGGTTCCTTTTTATCTAATTTCATGGAATACAGATGGGTGATGTTGGGTTCGGGCATAGTGGTGCCGTAAATATAGTCAGCCACTTCCATGGTCTTGAAGTTGTGAGTTACCAGGATGAACTGAGTTTGGTACTTCACTTTTTTCATCAGGTTGAGAAACCTCCCCAGGTTTACCTCATCCAAAGCTGCATCCACTTCATCCAGCACACAGAATGGTGTGGGTTTGTATTGAAAGAGGGCAAAGAAGAAGGCCAGGCTGGTCAGGGCTCGTTCTCCACCTGAGAGAAGATTCAGGCTCTGCACCTTTTTTCCTGGAGGCTGGGCAACGATGTCCACCCCACTGTCCAACAGTTGCCCGGGATCTGTCAATTTCACCTCTGCGTGACCACCTTCGAAGAGAAGGGCGAAAACCTGCTGAAAATTTTTGTTCACCTCTTTCAAGGCTCTGAGAAACTGATTTTTGCTTTCCTGATCGATTTTTTTAATCGCTTCTTTGGTGGAAGATATAGATTCCCACAGATCCGTTCGTTCTTTGATCAGAAAATCATAGCGTTTTTTATGAATCTTGTATTCTTCCTCAGCCATCAGATTGACGGCTTTGAATTTCTGTAACTGATCTCGCGCATCGTCGAGCGAAGATCCCAAATCTTTTTTGGGCAAGTTTTCTATGGGGATATCGTCTTTGACTTCCTGGAGCGTTTTTTTGAGCTCCTGCCAGCAGCTTTCCTCGAGGTTAGCCAGGTCTCTGTCCCCCTCTGCCTTTTTAATTTCCCATTTGATTCTCTCTTCTTTCCGGGCTTCGGCCTGGGCTTTGAATTTATCCAATTTGGATTCCATTTCTTTTTGGAGATCCTGTAAGCCTTTGAGCCTGGTATCTTCCAGCGCGATTCGTTTTTCTTTCTCGGCCAGTTCTGTCTGAAGCCGGGTGAGCTGTCTGGAAAGCTTCTGGACGTTTTCTTTTATTTTCTCATTTTCTTGCTCTGAGTTTTGGATCTCCGTGTCCAGAGATTCCATTTTATTCTGGATGGATTTTTTCCGGTTGTGCACGCTTCTCAGCCGGTCTTCGAGATGAATAAGCTTTTCATTCAAAAGATCCGTGTTAGACTTGATTTCGAAATATTGACTTCTTTGCAGCTCCTCCTTTTTCCGAAGAGCGTTCAAGGCGTCTTCTTCCACTCGAACTGCCTGGGTCCTTTGGTCCTCTTTTTCTTCGAATTTTTTTGTGCGCGATGATAGATTCTGAAGATTCTTTTCCAGATTTTTCCTTTCCGCGCCCAGAATTTCAAGCTCCTTTTTCAAGACGGCAATATCGGCTGAAATCTTTTCCGTTTCTGTTTTCTCGATCAGATGTGTGGTTTCATAATCCTCGATCTGTCTTTTGAGGTCTTCGATCTGGGCGGAGAGGCTCTGGCGTCTTTTCTGCAGATCTTCTATGAGATGTCGCTTTTCCTCTAACTGGCGATCGAGCGGTGTTATTTCTGAGTCGTAATGTTCGATTTTTTTGGCGAGCTTCTCCTTTTCTTTCCTCAGAGTGAGGAGCCCTTCTTTTTGATCCCCGGCTTTCATCAATCCTGATGAAAATAGAACGTCCCCTGCAACCGTAACATAATTCACGGGGGGATGGTCGATCCAGAGTTCCACAGCGGTTCTGAGGTCTTGAACGATGACCGCGTCCCGCAGATGAGACAGCCTGCGTTCGATGCTTCGATCGAGCTGGAGATATGATTTGAGATGTCCGATCACCCTGGGGTCTTCATGGACTTCAGGAATGTCATCGTTCTTTCCCTCGGGATGCAGAAGCAAAAAATTGCCTTTGATTCCCTTATCGGAGAGACGGTCCAAAAATTTCCTGGCTTCTACAAGAGAAGCTTTGGTTTCCTCTTTCCAGAGGACATCGATCAGAGGAGAGTGGGCTTCATCGGATTCGATCAGGTCAGCCAGAATACCGAGGGTTCCCTCGGTTTCCCCGGGAAGAGTTTGAGCCATTTCTGTCTCCTCCAGTTTCTCCAGACCATGAACCTGATGGCGGATTTTTTCCCTTTCGGTCTCTAGTTTTGCGATATGGGTTCGAATTCGATCGCTCGAATTCTGGCATTCATCCAGTTCTGCTTGGGCGGCATCCAATTCTCTCATCCTTTTCTCAGAGAGCTTGCGGGTATGTGCGATTTCCTGGCTTATCTGGTTGAATGTCTTCAGCCTCTGTTGTTCGAGATCGCTTTCTTCTCTGAGCCGGGATTCGAGTTTTTCCTCCTGGCGCATGAGCAGTTCGATCTCCTTTTCGATTTTTGCGCGCTCATTCTTGATTTCTGTCTGTTCGGCCAGGCTCTGCAGCTGTTCGTCTCTCAGGTTCTCGATTTTTTTTTGCAGCGCATCGAGCTGTTCTTGAATGGATCGAATCGCTTTATCGGCTTCCTGGAGGTCTTTCTTGTTCTTTCTGAGCTTGACTTGGAGCGTTTGAAGGAGTTTTTCGATCTCTCTTTCCTCCTTCTCCAGCGCCATGAGCTCCTCTCCGAGTTCTTCTCGGCTCTGTTCAGAATTTCTCTTTTTCTCTTTGAAAAAATCGATTCTTCTTTTTTCTTTATCCATTTCGGACTCTGATCTGGCAATTTGAGTTTTGAGTCCGTAGATTTTTTCCTGTTCTTGTTTGAGGGATTTTTCCAGCATCCAGACATCTTTCCTCTTGGCTGTCAAATTCTGTTCTTCGTTTTTAAGCTGCAGAAAGGCCTGATTTTCTCTATCCAGGGCTTGGGTGTAATGGGATACGGTATCTGCCTGCCGGTTTTCCATTGCTTGAATTCTTTTTCGGTAATGGAAGGAAGTCAATCGGCGAATGTCTTCTCTGAGTTTCCTATAGCGAATCGCAGCGTTCGCCTGTCTTTTCAGGGAGTTCTTTGCTTTCGAGACCTCGGCGATAATATCTTCCAGGCGCGTCAGGTTCCCTTCGCTGTTTTCCAGCTTGTTTTGGGCCTGTTTTTTCTTGTCTTTGTAATAAGCGGTGCCTGCGGCTTCCTCGAGGAGGAGCCTCTTTTCTAGGGGTTTGGACGAGAGAAAAAGTCCGATGGCCCCCTGTTCGATAACAAAATATTCTTTCTCTCCGATGGATTTCTTCCAGAGGCTCTCTTGGATGTCTTTCAGCCGAACGACTTTTCCGTTCATACGGTATTCGCTTTCTCCAGAGCGATAGTATCGGTGGTTGATCTTGAGATCTTCGGTTTCGTCGGCAAGGGAAAGGATCACGTCTGCCATGCTCATCGGTGCTGACTTTTGACTGCCGTTGAAAATGATGTCTGTACTCCGTTCTCCTCTGAGAGATCTCATTCTTTTCCCACCCAAAACCCAGAGCAGGGCATCCACGATATTGCTTTTTCCTGTTCCGTTTGGCCCCACGATCACGGTTATCCCGGGATGGAAGACGATCTTGGTTCGTTCCGGGAATGATTTGAATCCTTGAAGTTCCAGCTTTTTTATGATCATAATCTGAAGAGTTGAACTTTTTTGTCCTTCACGCTATATTATTTTTTATTGGTACAGAGTAGATATTTTATTCAAATCGAGGATAATTGCAAAGAGACAGCCAATTTTTTTAAAGCATCGAGGTGAGAGGCGGCTGAGGAGGAGAATCCATGGATGAGAGGGAGTATTTCAGGGAATTGCGCCGCAGGGAGAAAGCTCTGGAAGAACGTATCGATAAAATGAGAAAAGCGATGAATGAGACCGTTGAGCTGAATACCTTGGGCTTCATGTCAGAGCTCCTCGAAGAAGCGAAAAAAGAATTGAGTATGGTTCAGGAAAAGTTGTCGGGCATGACTCAGAGAGAAGACTGACGTATAAACTCATCTTAGAGCCAGTGTAGCTCAGTCGGCAGAGCAACTGATTCGTAATCAGTAGGTCGGGGGTTCGAATCCCCCTGCTGGCTCTCTTTTTATGCTGGATATATGTCTGGTCATTCAGAAGATGACCGTGTGATGCAGGTATAGAACCGCTAAGAACTTCTCGAGTGAGGATTCCAGCCCACAACTCTATCCCCCATGCCGAATACCTCAGGCAGCTCGTCTCGGTCCCTCAACTGCGGCTCGATCCTCAGTGGGATTCACTGCGTGAACATCCGGGATTCAAGCGGCTGCTGGATCAATGACCGGAGAGGTGGCATCTGATCCAGATAGGACTTCGAAAGACTCAATAGGCCATATTTTTGAAGTGAATATTGTGTTTTTTCAACTTTTCGTGAAGCGTCGTGTATTTGAGCCCTAATAATTTGGCGGTTTCTTTACGGTTCCCGTTAGCTCTGAATAACATCCTGACGATAAGCCTTCTTTCCAAGTGCTCCATGAATTCCTTGAGAGAAAGGGCATCAGCGGAGCAAAATCTATCGAGAACAACATTCAGCAGCGCTTGCCATATGTCCTCTTTGGATAAAGAATCGTCATCTGGGTCATTAAGTCTTCTAAGCCCTTCTTCAATTTTAAATAACTGTGATAAGACCTCTATACTTGGCTGAAGAGCACTCTCTTGCTTCATGACTCCCCCTCATATCTTTGTTGATGTGGCATCCTATAAATTTATCCATATTTTTAAATACTTCCATTCCAGTGAGTGTGCATGATTCATGCCAAACAGGGAAACAGTCTGAATAAAGGCCATGGAACGAGAGTCAAAATCCTGTAGACTGCAGAGAAGAACAGATACTGCCCCTGGGGACTATAAGAAGACACGGCTTCTGACGGATGAATTTTCGATTGAATAGGGGAGAAAGAAAATATCCCCTCATCGGAAAAAAAGAGATGCCCGGCCGTAAAAAATGTAAAAAAATTAGACAGTAATACTTGATGCTCGTTGGAGATTAGATAAAAAGCAGAAAAATCATCCTGGAATTCATCTGAAAGGGGGATTGTGAAAAATTTCTTGAACTGTAAAATTTTATTCAATGAATGAGTCCAGGAATGCATCATTTCTGAGTTTGAGAGGGGAATGATGCAATTGGAGCGGAAATCTGCGTCTGTGAGATAGATCGAAAATGAGTGGAAAAGAGAATTCGAGTGAGCAGCTCATGGAGGAACTGTTCAGACTCCGCAAAAAGATAGCTGAATTGGAAACATCTGAAAAAGAGATGAAAAAGGATATAGGCCGCCTTGCCGAGTCTGAAGAAAAGTATCGGAACATCGTCGAGATGTCTCCCAATGGAATCGTCACTATAGACCTGAAGGGAAGAATAACTACCTGTAACAAAGCTTTTTTCGATGAGACGGGGTATTCCAGAGAGGATATCATTGGAAAAAAATTCACCGAACTTCCTCATTTGCTCAAAGGAGACATTCAGAGATACCTGAAGATTTTTGGCTCCCTCCTCAAAGGGAAGATTCCGAAGCCGTTGAGGTTCGGCTGGGTTCAAAAAGATGGAGCAGAACGAACTTCAGAGGCTCACATTAGCCTGATAAAAAAGAAGGGAAGGATAACGGGAATCCTCGCTATCGCAAGGGATATATCGGAGCAAATGAAAGCGGAACATGTGGTGAGTGAAAATGAGAAAAAATTCAGAAGCCTGGTAGAGAATGCGAATGATGCGATATACATCATCACTCATGAGGGTTTTCAGTATGTCAATCCTGCGTTCGAGGATCTGACAGGCTACACATCAAACGAAGTTTGTGAGAAGACCTTCGATTTCTGGAACATCATTCATCCCGATGATGTAGAAATAATCAGGCAAAGAGAACTGGCGAGAAGGGAGGGGAAAGAAGTCCCCAGCAGGTATGAATTCAGGATCATGTCCAAAGACGGACAAACGAAGATCGTAGAGCCGGCGACCGTCAGCATAGGAGAAAAAGGAGAAGCCAAAGTTATCGGCATTCTCAGAGATGTTACGGAAAGAAAACAGGCGGAGGGAAGAATAAGGGCTTCGCTTCAGGAGAAAAATGTTCTTTTAAGGGAGATCCATCACCGGGTCAAAAACAATATGCAGATCATTTCCAGCTTGCTCCGGCTGCAGTCCCGATCGATCAAAGACGGTAAGATGGTCGAAATGTTCAAGGAAAGTCAGAACCGGATCAGGTCCATGGCCCTTATTCATGAAAAATTATATCAGACCGAGGATCTTTCGAGGATCAACTTCGCAGAATACATTCGAAGTTTGACAGTTCATCTTTTCCATACATACAGGGTCAATCCGAATATCGTGAAGATAAATACCGATGTGGAAGATGTCTATTTAAGTATCAATAAAGCTATTCCTTGCGGATTGATCCTAAATGAACTGGTTTCGAACGCACTGAAACATGCTTTCCCAAAGAGCAAAAAAGGAGAAATTCAGATAAGACTTTATTCAAACAGTCAAAACAGAATGAAGCTCATTATAGGTGATGATGGAATAGGATTGCCCGAAAATTTGAATATCCAAAACCCTGAAACTCTTGGATTGCAGCTGGTGAATGACCTGGTCAAACAAATCGAAGGATCGGTCACTTTGGACAGAACTGAAGGAACGACTTTCTCTATATCTTTTTAGCGAAATCCCGGCTGATCGAGAATCCAGATCTGATATTTTTCTCTAGCGCTGCTGCTGAAGGGGATTGAATTCAGTTTTGGTGTAGCCCTCTGGCAGTTCGTATGTTCCTGCCGGGGCGTTCATCTTCTCCACCGAGACAACCTCTTCCCAGTAATTTTGTTCGGCACCCATCATGTCCATCGAGAATTCGGTTCTCACAGGATATCCCTCTATCTTTTTAAATTCCTCGATCATGTCTTGAAACATGGGATTCAAAGCCAGTGTCTCGGCATAGAATTTTTTATACAAATCCTCGTCGATCCCTAGATCTTTCGAAGTCCAGAAATCCATTTTGATGGGCATACTCATTCCCATCATGGAGACCGACATTTCGATCAGATATTTTTTACACTTCCAGTTATTGATGGTTTTGGTCTCTCCCGTGTCTGTAACTGATGAAGACACCTCCATTTGATCGAGCATTTGTTTTGCTTCAGGGGGGAGCATGGTTTCCATGTCCAATGGGAGATCTATTTCGGAATAGGTTTTCTTGGATTGGTCTATCCAGTAGATTTTATTCAGGTCATATCTCACCAATGTGGTTGTTTCCCCCTCATCCCTTCTCATTTTGTCTTTTGTCAGCCAGGTGGTCACTTCTTCGTCTTTTGCTGGCTGGGACTGGCCCATCATGCTGAATGCGTCGGTGTGCCTTTTCGCTTTGATCATCTGGTCAGCCTGGGTATGGACAGGAGTGAAGATTAAAGAAAACACGAACAGAAGAGTCAAACTCGTGAAGATCACGCTCTTTTTCATCTATGTTCCTCCTTGATTGAGCTATGGTTACTGTAGCCTATTTTTCAGGGAAAAGCAATTCCTCGATGCTCTCTTTTCTCGTTTATCCTGTACCTGAACCGTCACGGATTCGGAGACGTTTGCAGCAAAAAAACAGCAGAATTTATCCTAAGAAAGATTTGTTTTTTTCCGATGGGAAAACCAGAGATTGAAGATGAATATCAGCGCTGCCATCCCGGAAACTATGGCCCAAAGGCTCAGATCGTTCAACGGAAAATAATTCGCGGCACTCACGGGACTTTTGTAGAAAGATGTGATATCGATCTGCGACTCTATTCTTGCCGTCCTCCTCCGCGGCCATTTATACGGAGAATTCTCCAGGGTGCGGCCAAAATATTTTTCCAATATAAGATTCTCTTTGTAGGCAATGAAAAGATTTTTTTTCACAACTTCCGGGGTTTTTTCTTTTGCCGATAACCAATACATCCGATTTCTTCGGAATATATGCACTCTCATTTCATGAAGGAAGGGCCTGGCATACCCAGGAAAGATTTTCAAGAAATCGGCATAATTTTTTTCGGTCCATTCTTGGAAAATGAGCCCGTATTCTTCGGCTCTTTCTGTATCGATTCTTTCTAATTCGCCGAGAGTCAGACGAGAATAGAAAATTCCTATCTCGGGATCTCGGTGTTTGTGGATCTCTTCAGACATGGGTTCCTCGTTCCTGAGAAATTTGAGAAAAGGAAAGGTTTCCGTGTAGATGTTGACTCGTGCAGGCGTGTTGGAAAGGCAGAGAGCGAGCAACAGAATTGCGGTGACAGCGAGATAAGAGAGGATCCTAATAGACTTCGGTTGTACTCGAGGGGAAGGAAGTTCAGGCCGTATCCCTTTCCAGATTGCCATCTGGCTCAGTCCGCAGGATAGAGCGTTCAGCCCGATATCGCGCATATCCCAAATTCGACGCGGGATCATCCATTGGAGAACTTCATCGAAGATGCCGACAAGTCCTCCGATAAGAAGAGCCGTCAGATAGATGCTCTTGTCTTCGAAATGGTGCCGAAGGGCTCGGAACAGAAGGAATCCGAGCAATCCGTATTCCAGAAAATGAATCGCTTCTTCAGGGCGCTTCCAGAGCCTGAGGATAAAAAAAATGTAAACACATGCGATGACTGTAAGCCAGAGATAATTTGTCAGAGAGCGTATTCTGAGCCGGAACCAGAGGAGATAGAAACCGATTAAACATGCGGTGACTACGGCCCAGATCACAAAATATCCAAAAAAATCTGCACTCAAGTGCTGTTCGACCAAATTCCGGACCGAGCGTGCTATGGGGACGATGAGGAAAATGGAGACAACGCAGAGGGCGACCCACATCCAGGAAAAGAACACTTTCTTTCGAACGGGCGTCATCTGAAGTGGATATTTATTTTTTGACATTTATATTCTTTTTTCATTATAATGTAATCAAACTGCTGGCTGGAGAGGAATCCTCCTTAGCCCCGCTTCCTTTTCTAAACCTTGGCGCCTCGACAGCCAGCATCTCGTATTTTCGATTCCCAAACATTCGGGTCAGCGCAGGTCCACCCAAATGCAGAAATAGAATCCCCAAATTTTGATCGCTGCTGAAAATTTTCCCTTACTATTACGAACGTATTAATTCCTGTGTCATCGCGAGGAGTGACACGACGTGGCGATCTCATTTTTCTGAAGAGATGGCCACGCTTCCTTCGGTCACTCGCCACGACAATGGTGCTGTACTTAATGCGTTGACATTAGTTCTGCGCCTTTTCGTTTTCCTTTTTAGGATGGATGATTTTTTCTGTCCGTTTTTTTAGGTGTTCTTCTAGGTCGAGATGAGAGATGCCTTCTTTCAGCCATTTGGGAGCTGGCTTGCCCATCAAATGGTGGTCAAAGAATTCCCTCATTCTGACTGTGTAGTCTTTTTGGTTGGCAGGTTTACGAAGGCCATGATTCTCCCCTTTGTACTGAAGCATAACAACGGGCTTTTCCAAACGCCTCAACGTGTTGAAGTATTCTATGCCCTGATTCCAGTCCACAGCACCGTCTTTGTCGTTGTGGAGGAGCAGGAGAGGGGTATTGACATTTTGTGCGTGGTAAACGGGAGAGTTCTGAGTATAAGCCTCTATGTTTTCCCAGTACCCCCCCTTGAAGCGCCCTTGGCTGCTCTCGAAGATGGGTTGATTGGCAGATCCTGTATTCCAGTAGATCGAACTGTACATGCTGATCATGTTAGTCAAAGGGGCTCCTGCGACTGCTGCGCGGAAAGCATCAGTCTGGGTTATCAAGAAGGCAGTCTGGTACCCTCCCCAGGAGTGTCCGTGAATGCCTACTCTGTCTTTATCCACCACTCCGGTCTCTATGGCCGCCTCCAGCGCAGGAAGCACACACCATACAGATGACATACCGGGGTCATTGATCTTGTAAACGATATCGGGCATCAGTACTGCATATCCCCGGCTGGTGTACACGGATTTGTTGAATCCCCGGGCAGAAGGGGTGAAATAACGATTCAGCCATTGAGAGAGTTCTTCGTAGATATAGATGATGGTGGGATACTTTTTGCCCTTTTCGTAGTTTGCGGGAAGAAACAGAGCCGCTTGAAGTTTGTCTCCCTTCTCGCTCTCGTAATCGAGCAGCATGGTTCCATCAGACCAATAAAAGTTTTTCTGTTGGGGGTTGGCTTCTGTGAGCCGTCGCCCTTTTTGGAGTGATGGGTTTGTCACATAGTAGTCGGGAAAGTCTTTGTGTGTTTGTCGGGAGTAGAGGTAAACATCGGCCTCTTCGGCCTTGATCAACGAGAACAAAGCGTCATCCCAGAGCAGCATTTCCGCCCCTGGCTTGTCCTTTTCTACCCGGGCGATGCCCCCTTTTTTTGTCCATTCCCCATAGGTGCTGATGTACAGGGGTTTGTCCAGGTCGATGCCCTTTTCTTCCCGATCCAGACGGAAGCGCCTCTGGTAACGAATCCCCTCCTCTTTTCCGTTTAGAGTCATGTTTGTGCCTTGACCGCCGTGGACAGGAATGTTCCATACGTCCCAGTTGTCGTAGAGGAGTACGGATACTCCATCTTTGACCCACCCGAAGTAAAAGGGATAGATCGGAGGATCGATGATGTTGACGTCGCTCTCTTCGTTGATGAAAGATGTGGGGACGTCTTTGGTGATGTTGTATGTTTTTCCTGTCGCCATCTCATAGGTGTGATAGTGTCCGTCAGCATAGTACAGGAAATGTGTGCCGTCGGGAGATGGGCCGAAGTACCAGCGGCACTTCTCGAGAGCGAGCTTTTTTTCTCCGGTTTTAAGGTCAAATACGTAGACATCCTGGTAGCGACGGCCTTCCAGATTGCCCATCAATTCGTATTTTTCATTGTCCAGTCCGATGGCCCAAAGGTGCTTGGGGGCGGCTGTGACCCGCCTGACCTCGTCATCGGCGAGTCTTAAAAATTTTTTATCGTCCACATGGTACACACACAGATAGCTGAAATTCTTATCCCTGGGCTCTTGAACCTGCTGCATGGACTGGAGCCTTTTGTCCAGCCAATGCCAGATGACCAGATCGGGGAGGTCTTCTTTATCTATTTCTGGCTCTTTTTTTGGCATGTCTTTGGAGGGTTCTTCCTTCTCTTTACCTTCTTCTTCAGCTCTATCCTTGACTTCTTTTTCTGCCTCTTCTTGTTTCTTCTCTTTTTTCTTTGCTTCGTGGATGCCGAACAGAATTCCTGATAAATCATCGGTCCAAAGGGGATTTCGTTTCGGGCTTATGGTCATGCCTTCAGGAAAATCTTTATCGTCTTTCGGGTCATATACGACTTTGGAAGGAGCATCGGCCGAAAATCGAGTGAAGCCTACCAAGCTGTACAGCTTGTCTTCGTAGTCGTCATCATCTTTACCTTTTAGAACAGCCAGCCCGCCGCCTTCCTCTGTCCAGGTCAGATTTTTGTATACCGCTTCGTCGCTTTCGAGGGGAAGGATGACTCCTGTTTTCATGTTCCTGGCTTGGATGCCGTTCCCGCTTTTTTCTTGTGCATCCACCACCCAGGCCAGCCACATGCCTTTCTTATCGAAGGCGAATTCAGCGACGTTTCCTATGTTCAGCTCGTTTCCGGTGACAAGCTCGCGAAGAATCAAATCTGCACCACGCCATCTATCCTCGTCCTTGTTCTCACCGGTTGGCGGAGTCTTGCTTTCAGGGGGATATTTGTGGAGGACGACCCATGAAGAGGCTTCTCCGGAGAAAGAAAATTTATTGATTTTTTCAAATTCGATTTCTTCCCCGGAAGCCAGATTCACGACAGCGGCTTTGTTGTAAGCTTTTTTCTTCTGCTTTTTCAGTTTTTCCGCTTCCTCTTTTCGCGGATAGATGGTGAAAGCTGCCCACTGGGAGTCCTCAGAAAACATGATATCCTGGGAGTAACCCTGTACCTCACCAGCGGGAAATCCGTATTCCTGGTCTGTCATTGTCCCCCTGATAATGACTTCGCCGTCTCCTTCCTGGGGAGAGAGCCTGTACGCGAACCATTCGCCATTGTCGGAGAGCACGGGTGAACGGATGCTTTTCCATTTCAGGATATCTTGGATATCCTCGAGAGGCCGAGGCTCTTTTGGTGCTTTTTCATCGCTTAAAGCCGAGTAACTCGGAAGAGTGAGAAGAAGCCAGATAAAAATTAAGAGGACATTTCTTGCTTTTTTCATCCCGTTCTCCTTTCCATGCTTGATTTTAAAGATTCATCCTTTCGGAGGAGAAGAAAATCATCATCAGGATCATATCATATCAAAGGCAGATGCTAAAATACATGGTTTTGAGGACAATCTCCATTAATAATCCAGGCCGCAGCAAATATAGGTTAAAACCAGCGGAAGATATTGAAACCGAGACGGAATTCTCCGTCCAGAAGATTCAAATTGCCTCCAGGAAGATATTGTGAAGAAGTCATCCCTATCGAATTGGTGATAAAGACTTGAAAGACGTGGCCGCCGATCTTTTTTTCGATCCCCAGCCCCCAGCCGAATCGGTCGGCTTTATATCCGGCCAGCACAGGAATCCATTCCCCCACCAGAGAGAGGTCATTCAAAAACATATATCTTGCCCCGATTCCTACGGCAAAGGTGCCTTCTGATGCTTCTTCCCAGTGATTGGTGTTGGAGGAATATGAAGGGACAAGAAGGATCGAGAAGGAATCGCTGAATTGATGGGCGAGGCTCAGCTGTGCGATAAATTTGAGGTTTTCCGTTCGAAATGTCTTTTCCCCTGGTACGGATTCGGTGACAAAGGCTCCTCCGACGCCGAGGGCTGCCGAGAAGGGCAGCGCATTCATCTCGCCTTGTTGGAGAAACAGCCATTTGAGGGTAAGATCCCACTCTTTGAACCGGTTGCTGCGGGACAAAGACAGGCTGAATTTGTCGCTTATGCCATAGCCAAGGCTTAACAGAATAACTGCCGGTCCGTCCAAACCATAGAAAGCGTCGTATCCCTCCTCGACAGCGGGGAAATAGCGGTGGGATATCCGAAAAAGGACCTTAGATTTTCCAATGGATTGATCTGTAGGGAGATTAACCAGACGTGTTCCCCAGAATGAAGGCTTGGTGAACATTTTTCTTCGGGATTTTTGCCCCTCGGAAGGTTTCTCTTTTGGTGCGGCAGACGGCTCTGCTTTAGCTGTGTTCTCCTTCAGGCTGCGGATCCACTTCTCCAGAGTTTCTATTTCCATGGATGATAGGGGCGGTGCATTCCGGGGCATCCGGACCCCGTCTATCGCTTTATCGCCTTTGATTTTCATCAGAAGATAACTTTTTTCAGGATATTCTGGATCGACCAGCTTCAGATGTTCGAGCTGCTGACTTGAAGCATTGATGAGCGATTCACGGAATTTATCCTGTTCAAGGTTTAAATTCATAGCCGGAAAACGTCCGCTGTGGCATCCGGTTGTGCTGCAGTTCTGCTTGAAGATCTGCGCAATATCCTCGGTTGTCGTGTCCTCCTCCGGATAAAGCATGATTGAAAACACGATGACAACAAAAAGAAGCAGGCACATCATATATGTGTGAGCTAAAGTTTTCATTTTTTCTCCTTCTGTTTATGTTCCCTTGAATTGGGGCTGCTTAATTAAGAAAACAAAAAACCGATCGGTCTCAGGAAAATTCTTGCTTCGTCCATGGCTGCATAATCGAGTTCAGAGCCCAATAAACTGTGGGGAATCAGAAAAACGATGAGCAGAAGGATCGAAGCTGCCAGAACCCATCCTCGGGCAGGTTTTCCTTTCCGCCCTGCGATGACAGCGATAATCCAGCCGATGAAAGCGATAAGGGTCTTGTTGTCTGTAAGGTCGTATCCTAAAGGAAATCCTGTCCATAGACTGCCAAACGCCATTTTTTGTACTGCGGGCCCGAGGATAAATCCTCCTACAAACAGAAGCCCTGTTGTCCAGAGAGCAAACTTTCTTGGATTGCTATGAGTCCTGAGGGCTTCCAGACCCCCTCTGGCAGAAAACAGCATGGCCAAAAACATCACCAACACGTGTGGAATGAGTATCCAGACAGGGACATGACCCTTGAAACGAATGATTACAGGATTTTTCCCGGAAAGCGATGTCTGTTGTCCATTATAGGAGAGAAAAATCTTATACTCCAGTTTACCTGCCGGAGGTTGATAGGGAAGCGCTCCTACCAAAGAATCTCCCTGCCTTTCCATGGCAATCTCTGTCCAGGGATCTGCTGTTTTGTGCCTTCTGTACAGCAGCGCTGCTTCGATAGCGGGATTTTGTATCTGAATCTGGATCAAGCAGTCTTTTCCAGTTTCATGAGTTCGAGGAAGTTCGTAGCGGATATCGTTACCTCCGAGCGTAGTTTCTCCGCTTATGGGATAGGTCGGACCTGTGAGTCTTTGATAGACGGCTGTGGAAGCAGTTAGGAGGAAGGCCAGAACCCATAGCAAGATTTTCTTCATTTATTTCTCCCTTATCTCAAAAATCGTCTCCAATTTCCTACTCTTTCTATAGAATTTATTATATTTTGAATTTTTGTTCAACCGAATTTTATGAAGCTGGCTTCTTTTTTCCCTTTAATCCTGATCTTGAACCCTTTTGCAAAGCCGTGCCTAAAACATCCCCGCCGACAATACGGGGAAATCCATATTACGGATGAATATTCCATCAAGATAATTAGGTAATTGCGTATACTATCCTCGAATTGGGGATTCGTGGTTCAGTGGATAAAAGATTTTTGAGGGGATGGCGGTAGGTTGGGCCCTATACTTTTAAAACGGCTGATTCGGAACATTCTTGAATCATCTTTTCAGCTCAGCTTACCCGGCATCTGCTTCTTTTGCAGGGTTCTGCTTTTTCTCTTCTTGGTCCTCATTGGTTCCACTATCGATATCAACTGGTCCGCCTTCGATTTTTACATCCACTTTGATCCCTAAAAGCTTGGCCGTGGATTCATAGATTTGCTGGAATGATTTCTTTGATTCCTGGAGTTTGGCTAAGGTTTCTCTGGTCTTCTGTATTTCCTTTTCCATCTCTTCATCGATCGAGTCGTATTGAGCTTTTGCTTCAGCCATAGTTTTTCTGTAAAGCTCTTCTTGTTCCTTGGTTAGGGCCATCGCATTCTCCTTAATGGAGTCTTCGTGAGTCATCTTAACGGCAACGATTTCGGTCGTCAATCACCCCTTGAGGGGATTCAAGCGGTGAATTTCTTGTGACTCAGGGAGGAAAAAATTCGGTGGTAGAGGTCACGCTGGGTCGGGACTGAACTTACATTTTTATGAATAATTCAGGTTAGATAAGGTTTGATGGACGACAAAAGGAAGCGGAACATTGATTTCATTGATCGAGTGGGGAGAGCTTTGAGAAAAAGCTGTTTTCAGGGTCGTGAATCCACATCCTTTGAGAACCATTTCAAGAGTTCCGTGCTCGAAACAGTAGGTCAGGAATAGTCGAAGCGTCTCTTTGAGATTATCCACAGCTCCTTTCTGTGTCTCGCTACAGGCCCATACGTCCAAGATAGGACATGAGGCCAGGTAGTATCTGTTTTCCCTTTTTACATCGATCGGAAAAGAAATGGTAAATGTTACAGTTGCTTTCATTTATTTCACCTGTTTCGTTTTTTTCATTTTTTCGTCTTCCATATATACATACGAATCAAAAGGGATTTTTGTTGCTAAGAAATGAAAAAAAACCTAATAAAAGATAGAAAACCTTCAAATGAAAGCGCACATCAGCCGGAGTCGTATTTGACTCTCAGTTTGGCATCGATCAGTTCGTGATGTTTCAATTGAAGGAGTTTGGCCAGCTTGTGGACGAAATGGTCCTCATATCTATTCAATTTTTTATCGGCGTAGATGATTTTCCACACAGATTCCAGGATTTTGATCTTTTCCTCTTTGGTAAAATTTTTATTGATCAGATTTGTGAACTGCCAGAGATCGATGCTTTCTTCCCTTTTTTGATTCGCTATATTTATCAGCTCTTCCACGGCATCGGAAGACAGGTCGAATTTTTTCTTCAGGAGTGCAGCAACAGTTGTCTTTTCGATGCTGTTGAATTCATCATCCGATTTTGCCACCTCGAGAAGGATGATGCATGTCGCGATTTGAATCCGTTCATATTCATCGTGCTGTTGGGTAGCTGAGTCTGTTTCTGGTGCTTTAAGCAGTATTTTTTTTAAGTTGAGCATGTCAAATTCTGACTTTCAGAAATCGATGCTTCCATACTCTATATGTAAAAGTCCCTACAGGAAAGAAAAGAATAACAAGTTCTGTGGGCGGAGTCAATTTGCATCATTCCAAGAAGACGAATATCATCTTATTGGGTGTAAATCGAAACTTAAAATTCGTTTCATATCGATTTTATGGTAGAATAATTAAGAGTTGAGAAGGATCAATGTCCTTTCTCTGTAGAAAATAAACGTGGAGGTTGAGTTGTTGAAAAAACCAAAGGGTTTTACGCTCATCGAATTGCTAGTGGTTGTGGCTATCATAGGAATCATCGCAACCGTACTGGTTTCCTATGGTCCCCAATATATTCAGAACGCAAAACAGAAAGGCACCATGAAGGACATCAGTGCCCTGGCGACAGCCTGTGCCAACTACACCGCAATCAACGGGGAGGCTCCCGCATCAGGAATTCAAGAAGGGATCCTTACACCTGGAAATGCGTTTGTGGTGGCTATGGCACCTGAACATATGCCCGTTTGTCCTATCAAAGACAAGTGGGGCAATCCGTTGGTGATTTATACTGGAGTGAAAACGGCCCAATTCGGAGGCTTTACTCCTGAGATGGTAGGGAAGGAAGATTTTATGATCATTTCCTACGGCAGGGATGGAGTTGAAGAGGGATTCATCTATGATCCTCATGATCCCGAGCACGGATCGTTCGAGATCGCTACCATGGCCGATTACGGAAAAGATTTGGTCAATTGGAACGCCAACTGGATCCGTGCTCCTCTAGTGAAATAAGAGCCCGTCTCTTTTGTTTCTCTGATCCAGTGCTTTCATTGCACATCATTCCGAAAAATTGAGATCTAAAATCAAAAGCGATTTCATCAGTAGCTCCTTATTCGTAGAAACGATGATTCTTGTAACCATCGTCGTAATTATTGTCGGATTGCTCGTTCCTAATATCGTTGTAAAGATACAGAGAGATAAGTCGATGGGAACGTTACAGGATATTGATCTCATAGCTGAAGCCTGTCTCGAATACATCGATGAACAGGGAAAGGTGCCGGCATCGGGAATTCAAAGTGGGCCACTTCAGAAAGACACTGCATTCACCAAGGCACTTGAGGGAAAGTATCTTGCAATTTGCCCGATTAAAGACCGCTGGGGGAATCCGATCTTTGTGTATTCAGGTTCGGCAGCGGCGAACTTCGATGGTTTCACCGATGAGGTGGACGGAGACGGGACCTTCATCATCGTCTCGTATGGAAGTGATGGGAAAGCCGAAAAATCGACGTATGATCGTGAGCATCCCCAATCGGGTTGGTATGAGCTGAACTCTATGGCTGATTTCAAAAGAGATTATATCAACTGTACAGGGAACTGGATTCGCAGACCNNNNATATAGATTTTCCCACTAGGAGGCGCAGATGGAATCTGATCGTGGTCGAAAAAGAAGGGCATCTTCTCTTCAATTGCTCCTCGCTTTCCTCTTGTTGACAGGACTCATTCTCGTTCCAATGCTCGCACCCAGCAGTCAGACACAGGACATCTATGCCGGCTGGTCCGAGTCGGGAGACCCTTGTTTCCCCGTCAAACAAATCAAGAAGTACTGGAGAGAACATTACAACAGGGAAGCCGACCATCTTCAATGTGTTCCTCTCCAGATCATAGTGGAATGGGCCATCGAGGAAAACTACATCCGCAGCACCGGCGTCGGGAACGATCGAGTTAAGCTGCTTTTAAGGGATGAGTTTCCCGCTTATCTGGAACTCTCCTATGACCAAGAAAATCTAAAGCGGCTGGAGGCTTTCAATATCCTGGCTCCTTCCCCATGCTGTCCCGGTCCTGTGAATGCAAATCTGCTTCAGGTCAATGCCGCATTGATCGCCTGTAACAGTCTCGGCGAGAACTGCCGGCCCTTCACAACGAGCGACCCTCTGCTGTTCCAGGTCATCCCAAAAACCGACAATTTTTTCTCTTTCACCTGGCGGGAAGATATGGGGAGCCGATCCGGCGGATTCGGCTCATCCCGGGTCCAGCTTCCTCGAAGCGCCCTTCCCCCCTCGGTAAACACCCGAAGAGGGATAGGGGGAGTCCAGCATGGAGGTAGTTTTCGAATCAAAGTATATGGAGAAGACTCTATCACTTGGGATGAGATACAAACCGGGCTCAGAGAAGGGGAATTTTCCTGGGAGTTTCCGATCGACATCAAAAGACAGCTGCCTGCCAACCATTTTTACTCCCAGCAGGGCAACGCATTGGTCACCATTCAATTCGGTGAAGAAGAGATTGAGACCTGGAGGATCAGGATAGAAGGGTGGGAAAAAGATGCGGCCCACCCGGCCATCGAATACCAGGATCCGTCAGGTGTGCTCCAGAGTCTCCCCGTGGTGGTGGACTTCCAGTGGCTACTGGAAGGCCAATTTCAAATCGGAAAAAGGAAACAAACGAGGAATTACAAAGGTGGAAATATCACCCAGACTGCCCTGACCCCCCGGCTGATATTTGGCGACCGTGAACTCTATCGCTGTGAGTTCGTGGACTGCCCAGACCAAACGGATATCACCGTCATGGAGGGCGCCTATATCGATGGTGCTCTCTCCGGCAATAGCATCAGACTGACCTGGCCGACCTATTATCCTGCTGCCTGTGTCCTCTGTACCCCCAGAGTCTCTTATATTGAAAAAGCTTCCTACCGGGAGCAGTTCGGTACCAAGGAGTTCATCAGGCGGATTTCACAGGAGACACTCCCGCTGCGGGACGGCCATACTGTGTCCGGAGGGATAGGTGACTGGCTGGATTTTAAAATAACGCTGACCAAACTGAAATAGCTCCATTTCCATTTTGATCGGTTCCCTGAATACAAATCCAGGTCTTTTCTTGATTTCTGCGGCAGGAAAGGGTGTTTTGGGAATCAAACATGAGATTGCCTCATAAAAGAAGGCGTGCCGGACATTGACAGAATCGGTTGAGTCTAGCGCCGTAATGAAGCTTTCGAAAAGACGTAGTCTGGAATATCGGCATTGAATTCAACGGATTCAAGCATGAATTCGGTGCCCTTGCCGCTTTTCAATTCATCTTTGAAGACCATCTCCACAGGAAACCACCGGTTTTCGATGCGGCGGACATTCTTGACCTGGATGGTTTTGATCAGCTTGCCGCTTTTGGCATAACGTTCTTCTCTCAGGGAGACGAACCTTTCCTTATCCGCCCAAATCTTTCGCGAGAAGTAGGCGATATCCTCCCTTTTGGCGGTCAGCATCAGAACCCAGCAGGGACGGTCTCCGAGATTTTCTTCTCCCACCACTTCGGCGTCATAATCATTTTGGAGGCGTCGGTCCTCCATGAGATCCTCGTAGGATAAGTCAGATCCCATGACAGATTGTCTGAGCATGTGACCGGAGATCCTGATGGTGCGGTCTGTGGAGGGGGAGTAAGTCCACAGCTCATCTCCGATTTTAAGCATTTTGGTGCCTTTCTCCCGCGGCGGGGATAAGTATTCAGTGAAAGATTTATCCGTTCCCTGAATCCATGATTTGGCTTCGATGGTCCGGCTGCCTCTTCGGCCGTGTATGATCATCTTGCCCAGAGAAATCTTGTTATCCGAACCGATATTCTCATCGATTTTTTGCAGTATCCATTCTCCTGAGGGTGTTTGAAGGGAAAAAGACAGGAGAGGAATGAGAAATACTGTTAGAAGCGTCTTTTCTTTCATACTTCCATCTCTTTCATGTGCCAGACGGTTCATCTTTTGTATATCCGAATTCTGTCGCAGGAGGAACCCGGATCCGCGGCCACTTTTCCATCAATAATTATAAATGATTGTAACCTGAAATCCTTTTCCTACAAAAGGATTATTTCCGGATGCTGTGGGGTAGATTTGGAACTCTTCGGGATTCCAGAATCCGATGATGTTGATCCTCCATCTATCATATGTTCTCTGCCAGCTCAAAAACCGGTACAATTCTTGGTTTTCCCAATCATAGTATAGTATTCCTGTGACTTCATCCAGCAGACCGAGAGGGTACCGAAGAAGGATGGCTGAAAAATCGATGTCGTCGCCTGAGCCAAGTGCCTCTTGAGTTCTGGCCAGGATCAAGTGCTCTCCCAGAAGATACAATCCGTTTCCGACAGCGAAGGTGTAATCCAGTCCGGCATTCAATGCTCGCTGACAGGGCGAGGGGAGGAGTTCGTTCTTTTGATGGCTCAGAGATCCCTCGAACCAGAGGCCGATTCCGACATCCCATTTTCCGTCCAGGGCATAGCGGTTTTCAGGGGCGATGTGTGTTCCCGCAGCAGGCAGGAACAGAGACGATTTTTGGAGATCGGCCCGACGGTGATGGTAGGTCAAGGCTATTTCCCCTGTAAAGAGAGGGATTTGCACCCTTCCCCCATATTCCACCGAGCCTTCCTGGGTGGGGAGGACTTCCCAGCCTTTGGCCTCTTTATTTCCGTAGAGGCCCCACAGCCAAAGGTTGGTGTTGTTGACGAAATAGTACCGAAGCAGCAGGCTGTAAACGCCATCTGTGAGCCGGAGCGGATCCCGGGGATCCAAACGGTCGAACCACATCAGTGGACGGAGGAGAGAGGCCGACCCGAAACTGATTTTTTGCAGTCCGATCCGGGCTTCGAACTGGGATAGAGAAAAGCGCAGCCACAAACGGTACGGTTTGATGTCTCCGTCGGTACGAACGGTGTCGATTTTTTTAAACGACGCTGTTCCAAAGGCATGGATAGAGGCTTCGGTATCCAGAGTGAGGGATTCAGAGAGTGGGAGTGCCAGAGAAAACTCCGGGATGTATCTGAGGCCGAACTGCGGTTCTGACGATTTTTGGAAACCGGTCATCGCCCAGAATGAAATAAGCCCTTTGTGCCCGAATGTCCAGGAAAGAACATCCCCATATACGGGAAGGCCGGAAACAAGAACGGTAAGCAGCACAGCTAAGACTTTTTTGACCACGAGATGTCCTTAAAAGTGTACGAGGATCTATAGTGAAATTGTATTTTAGAAGAAAAGCCTATCTCCAGCAAATCTCGATTCATCATCGAAGGGCTCCTCCATTTACATAGAAAAGCTGTCCTCGCTATGCAAATGATCTCGAATACCTGGATTGGACTCTCATTTCGAGATGCCATATTGGCCTGTTCGGGCATCGCGGAAGAGAGGATACTGTGAAAAATTTATTATTGTACTTGACACTTAGCGTGTTGCGCTATAAATTATAAATGTGATTAAGTCCTTTGCTGATAAAGAGACTGAGAAAGTTTATCGAAGGGAATATTCGAAGGAACTTCCCATTGATGTTCAGAAAATTGGACTTAGAAAACTTCGGATGCTGAACAATTCTCAATCTTTACAAGACTTGAAAGCTCCGCCTGGGAACCGTTTGGAAAAATTGAAAGGAGAAAGAGTCGGACAGCATTCAATTAGAATCAATGACCAGTGGCGAGTGTGTTTTGTTTGGCGTGAAAATGATGCATATGAAGTCGAAATCACAGACTATCATTAGGAGGCAAGGAAATGTCAAATAAAAAGATGGAACCTGTTCATCCCGGGGAGGTTTTGTATGAAGAATTCCTGAAGCCACTAGGATTAAGCCAACACCGTCTGGCCCTGGATCTCGGAGTTGATGCGCGCCGGGTTAATGAGATTGTCCTTAAAAAACGCAGCATAACAGCAAACACAGCTTTGCGTCTCGCCAGGTATTTCAATACTTCGGCTGAATTTTGGCTCGGTCTCCAAGCTCAATACGATTTGGATTTGGAGGAGGAAAAAATAGGGAAAAAACTAATTAAAGAGGTCAGGATTTACAGAGAAGCACATTAGTGAATAGTATTCCTCAGAGAATCCTCTCACAATGATTTCCATAGGAAGCTTTCCTTATATCCCAGCAGAGGCAGAGTTGTACCCATAGGGATAAAAAAATTCGTAAGGAAGCTGAATTCTTTTCTTCTGAGTCAGGTCTGTGGGAATGCTTTTTTCGCGAAGAATTCCTTCACCGGAAGCAAGAGGCCCAACAGCAGAATGATTATTCCGATAATATGGAGGACCATGTTCAACATGTCTCCTTCCAGGATCTGAACGATCAAACCAAACAGCCAGGCAATGCCTCCGGCAAATAAAATCGCCCACCAAGCCCATTGAGTGCCTTTATTGAAGGCGGCAAAGAGAACAAAGAACAACGCAATCGATATGCATATGGCAAACACTCCCAAATGCCTGGTCTGTACAATAAAAGCCTGCCCCACTGCTGTATCTTGTGCGGCTTCCAAGTTTCCTCCCCGAACTTCTACGGTGCTGGCAGAAATCGTAGCGGGTGTAAACACCAGCAGGATCCCGTAGATGCTCGAAAAAATCAGACAGATCGCAAGCAAAATTGTTCCGACCTTTAACATTCAATTCCTCCTGAAATAAGAATTTATCCCTGAAAACGGAGGGAGCATCGGGACGAAATGCACTCACTCCGTTTGGGACGGCATCTATATATTCCCTTTTTGTGATTGTCAGATCGATTTATGGCAAGATTATAATAAACGCATATGCGTAATGCAAACAAAAAAATTTAGGGGAGAGAATTTGAGTGCCGCAGTGGCTTCAAAAGCGCGAATCGCCAATTTCTCACCTGTTGGCTTCGAGCGATTTGCACGCTGCAGACGAAACCCCTGTTTCTTGAGGATCATTCATGTTCATGGGACACTGCGTCGAAAGTTTTCTCGACTGACTGTCTCGTACAGTTGGAATTAGACTTTATCCCCGGTCTTATCCTGTCCAGTCAACTGATGTGAAGGAGGCTTCGTTACAGTATTCTCTTTTTTTGGTGGTTTTGCTTCCACTGCAGGTTTGGAAGTCATGTCGATGCTGCCCTTGAAGTCCGACCCGTCCTCCAGGCTCACACGCGGCGCAAAAAGGTCCCCTCGCACCTTGCTGGATTTCCGCAAGGTAATCTGCTCTGATCCATAGAGATTGCCTTCGACTTCTCCCATAATGTCGATACTCCGTCCATGGATATCAGCCTTGATGTGGCCGTTCGTGCCGATTGTGACGTTGTGCTGATCCAGATCGATCTTTCCTTTAACTCGGCCCTCCACAAAAAGATCCTCACCGCCCGATAGGTTGCCCTCGATCTTGATCGAAGAGCCGATCAAAGCTCTTTCCTTGGCAGAGGACGGCTGTCTCCGAGGGGCATATGGCTGTGGTGGCTGTTGAATAGGAGTCTGGGTGGAAGGATTTTTTTCGTCTGATTTTTTCCAGATCATTGCCTACTCCTTGATTTTAGATTCAAAGCGAAACAAGCCCTCTTCTTCACTAACAGAGCGAAGCCTCCTGCCCCAACTTTATCCTATTCGAACTGACAATAATGATAGATCGAAGCACTTTCGAATGTCAAGCCAGCAAGAAATCGATGCTGGTGCTGTGTCGCTTTATTATATTGAAAGCAGGGAATCACGAATCACCTGGGGAACGGCTTTATCATAGGAAACAGAAGGCCGAGACTGAATGATTGAGCAATGGAATCCTGGCTGTTCTCTTGTATAAAGCTGATATAGGGAATATTTAATTCTGTTCGAGAACGGAAATTAACTGTTAAAAAACGATACAAATGGTTTGAGGAGGAACTGAATATTGCTGGAGATCAGTTTGGTATGTTTATTGCATATAAAAAATGAGGACTTAATAGACATCATGTGAAATTCATTCAAAGTGGTTCTTATTCGATGGAGAATCGACATGATTAGAAACTATCTTAAAATCACTTTCAGAACACTGCTCAAGCACAAGATCTTTTCGATCATCAACATTGCAGGACTCGCGCTCAGCATATCCATCTGCCTGATGATCATAATCTTTATCAAAGACCAGAAGAGCAGCGATGGCTTCCATGAGAAAAAAGACCGAATCGTTCGTGTCTACACGACCGACAGGAATATCGAGCATGCAGAGGTAAAGGGCTGGGCAACTACACCGGGTTCGCTGGCTCCCTATCTGAACAACGTCCCCTGTGTGGAAGATGTTGTCAGAGTCAGGAGAATGGGTGCCAGTGTACTGAAAACAGAAACAGCGATGACTATCAGCGGCCTGTATGCGGAACCCTCTTTCTTTCGTATTTTCAGTTTTCCGTTGAAAGACGGCGATCCGGAGACCGCATTGAATCATCCGAATTCCCTCGTCATATCTGAGGAAACCGCTCATAAATTCTTCGGGGATGAGGACCCGATGAATAAAACACTGACTCTGGAAAAACTGGGCGATTTCGTGGTTACCGGTGTCTTGAAAGATATGGATCAAAAGTCCCATTTTCGATTTGATGCTTTGGTATCGTTTGCGACACTCCCCTCTCTGAGGAATAAAGGGGTCATTCAAAATAATTTGAACAGCTGGTCATCCTTCAACAGATATTATACCTATGTGCTCCTGAGAGATGAAGATGATCAATCTGTGTTGGAAGAACAGCTTCCTGCCATCGCGAATACGCTTGTTCCGGAACAAGAGAGAGGAACATTCGGACTCAAACTTCAACCGCTTTCAAAGATCAATCTGGGGATAAATCTGGCGAACTCCATGCCTGGGACCAAGCATTCTTTTGAACTTGTTTTCATCCCATTTTTAGCAGTGCTGGTCATATTTTTGGCCTGCTTCAACTATATCATTTTATCCATCGCACGCTCGCTCAAACGCACGAAAGAAGTGGGACTCAGAAAGGTAATCGGAGCCAGGCGCAGCCAGATCATCAAATTGTTTCTCAGCGAGACATTTGCCGTCACTTTTCTAGCGCTTGCTTCTGCGTGTCTTTTTATTACCTGGTTAATCCCCGCTTTTAACGGAATCGATGCGATAGAAACCACCAACATGCAAATAAACCTAGAACAGATGAAAGACCCCGGACTCTACATTATTTTCATTGTGTTCACCTTGGGCGTAAGCGTCCTGGCGGGGTTGTACCCGGCTTTGTATCTGTCTTCGTTTCAGCCCACCGATGCCTTGCAGGGCATCTCGAGAGTAAAGGGGTTTTCTCGTCTCCTGACAAGAAAGATACTGATGGGCATACAATTTGCGGTATCGCTGACATCTCTAATATTCTTAGTCTATTCCTATCAACTGCATAAATATACAATGGCTTTTGACAGGGGAATGAAAACAGAAAACGTCGTTAATGTCTTCATACGGGAAGTGAACCATGAGACATTGAGGAACGAAATGATTGCCAACAGCAATATCACCGGGGTTTCTTTTTCATCCGATATACCGATCTATGGCGGTCATCACAGGCCAGGATTAAGAACGGAGAAGATGGATGAACCGGTGCGCGCTTTCTATTACAGCGTGGATGAGGAATTTATCCATAATTTTGAGATCGATTTGGTTGCGGGACGAAATTTTTCCACCCAGTTTTCAACCGACAGCGAAAATGCGGTTATCATCAATGAAAAGGCCGTTCAGGTCCTAAATCTTGGTTCGCCTGTGGAATCCCCCGGGAAAACGGTCATTTTGGGTGAAGATTCTGAAGTGATGGTGGTCGGGGTGGTAAAAGATTTTAACTTTCGTACGCTCGAGAATCCCATCGATCCTCTGGCCCTTCGATATCGGCCTCAAGAGTATCGATACGCGAATATCGGATATAGGTCTGGAAAGAAGGAAGAGATTAAAACCTGGCTATCAGATAGATGGAAGAAGCTGGACAAGATTCACCCCATACAATATGCGTTTATGGAAGATATTAAGGAAAGGCAGGAAAGCCAAACTGGCGGAATAATACGGATTTCCGCTTGGGCTTGCGGTCTCATAATACTCATCGCGCTTTTCGGGCTTCTCGGAATGGCCACCTACACCGCCGAAATGAAGGTCAAGGAGATCGGTATCCGAAAAGTGCTGGGGGCGAGTGTCTCCGGTATGGCTTACCTATTGTCAAAAGACTTTATCAGGTTGATTTTAGTATCCGCCGCTTTTGCGCTGCCGACCGGGTATTTTCTGTCAGCGTCCTTCATGCAGTTCTTCGCTTTCCGGCCCGGCTTGAGTCTTTGGGTGTTGCCCGGAGCTCTAGCCTTTGTTTTGGCCCTAGCTTTGGTCACCATCGGGTCTCAAACGGTCAGAGCCGCTCTGGCTAACCCGGTAGAGACTTTAAGGGAAGAATGAGAACAGAGCCGTTTCTGTGAAGAGCATCAAGGCTTTTGGGTAATTTCAACCGGAACCGGTGTCTGCTATGCTCCGGAATCAAGGCGATCTTTAATCGGAATCGATATTTAATTTGGGCCGGAATATGCAATTTGACTCTATTCCCCTGAATTTGATATTCTTTTGCCCGCAAGGGAAGAGGGTAAGTCATGACAATTAAATGCCCTGAATGTCAGACTGACAATCCTTCTGATTCCAAGTATTGTAAAGGCGGTAGTTCTCTGGCATCCTTGGCCGTTAAGAATCAAGGGTGAAAAACTTCCTACTGAGCCACATCTCTCTGACATTCAAAAGCTTGCCGTATTACCTTTTGCGAGTATCAAAAGCGATCCGCAAACCGATTACTTGGGATTTGCACTCGCCGATCAGATCATCGGTGCTTTGGCTTACGTTAAAAATGTTTTGGCGCGGCCATCCAGTGCTGTTCGTCAATATCGGAATAGAGAAATTGATGTATTGACCGCAGGGGAAAACCTTAAAGTCGATTTCATTGTAATGGGACACTACTTGAAAGAAGCAGATATCATACGCCTAAATATTGAACTCATCAATGTGCATTCCAACGAAATGATTTGGCGAGAACCTATCGAAGTTCGATATGAGAACGTCTTTGAGCTGCAGGACACTGTGACTAAGAAAGTGATGGACGGTCTCAAGACACAATTTTTGCTGGATAAACGAATCCAAATTCAAACGGATGTCCCTAAGGATCCGTTAGCTTATGAATATTATCTACGGAACATTTCTTATCCATTAACAAATGAAGGAGATCAGCTTGCTATAGAAATGCTCAAAAAATCTATTGAATTAGATCCCGACTACGCTCCTGCCTATGACCAGCTTGGTGACCGCACACAGCGATTGGCACAATACGGATTGCTTGATCCGGAAGAAACTCAAAAGGCAGAAAATTATTATCTTAAGGCATTGTCCTTAAATGAAGAGTTGCTCAGTGCACTTGGTAATTTAGCAGTGCTTTATACTAATATGGGCAGAACCGAGGAAGCAGTGGAGATCACAAGACAAATGCTTGGAATTAACCCTAATAATGCTGATGCCCATTTTTCCCTCGGCTACATTTACCGCTTTGCCGGAATGATTAATGAAGCAGTACAGGAGATGGAAAAAGCTGTACATATTGATCCTGAGAATCCAGGATTCCGCTCAATTATTAACACATATATCTTTGCTGGAGAATATGAGAAGGCTCTTGATGCTGCTAAGAATTATGAAGAGAGTGCATTCATACTTGGATTCTTAGGTTTTGGACTTTTTCAACAGGGTAACCAGAAACAGGCAATTGAGTATTTTGATCGCGTTATAGAAATGGAGCCTGATGGACTCATCGCTCTCTGGGTAACCGGACTCAAAGCGTTCATAGAAGGAAATATTGAAGAAGGAGTAGCCGCATCACGGAAATTTGAGCAAATGAATATCGCCGATGCAGAGGCCTGGTTTCACTTTGCGGAAAACTATGGAGTGTTGGGCGATAGAAATGGATGCGTTCGAACTCTGGAAAGGGCAATCGAAGGCGGATTTTTCAATTATCCCTTTATGCTAACCGATTCTCTATTTGATTCTGTGCGAGATGATCCGGAATTTCAACGCATTCTAAAAATAGCAAAAGAGGAACATGAAGCTTTTAAAAAGAGGCTTTTTCCAGAAACTCCATGAATACAGAATGACGGATCAAATTTTATGCGAGAAATTCCTTTAATACATGAACTCACAAAGTTTGCATGAAGGAGTCTTATCTTTTTGCCGACTGTGATTCAGGATTAGAGATAAAAATCATATCAAAGGATTCGAAATTCTCAACGTTATTCTCTGAGAACAGCCTGCCTTCCGGGTATCCCTGAGTGACTATAAGATAAGAGCCAAGAGGATTATTTTTACAGACTGATGTTTTGTTTGTAGTCGATGACAATCTTAGCATCTTTCTTAGAGGCTATTAGATCGACGACTTTGAGGAATGTCTTGTTTTTCTTTTTCCACATGCGGTTTAAATTTCGGGCGTAATGCGCCAAGCCTAAATCGATCCATTTTCCACGGAGGAATTTTTTTGCTATTTCGAACATGGAATAAAATCTTTTGTGGCTGAAAATCTGGGCTTTTTGCAAACGGGCAAGCGAGAGTCGTGAAGGCTTGAACACAGCGTGATGGGCATCATAGAGGGTCCAATCGGTTAGCAGAATTCGCCCTTGTTCCATCACTTTATTGAAGAATTCCGATCCCGGTAGGGGAGTCAAGATGAGAAATTGTGATGAAGTCAATTTCGTCTTTTTTGCAAACCTTACGGTTTTTTTTACGGTCTTCCAGTCATCCTCGTCGAATCCATACACGAACATTCCATGAATATGAATTTTGTGGCGGCTGAGCACTTTAACGGCTCGGGTAATTTCTTCGACAGTCTGCTTTTTCTTCATTTCCTTCAAGCTTTCGGGATTCACGGATTCAAAACCGATATAGAGAGTATGACACCGTGCTTTTTGCATTAACTTCACCAGTTCGAGATCCTTAGCGACATCAGCTCTGACTTGAGTTGTCCACTTGAATTTAAAGTTCTCCTCGATCATGGCACGTAAAAGCTCTTTAGTATGCTTGGGATTCGCCGCAAAGTTATCGTCATAAAAAAAGATAATATTTTTTTTGTCATTATACAGACGCAATTCCTCGATAATGTTATGGGTTGACCGGAATCGGTATTGCTTGCCGAACATGCTGGTCACCGAACAAAAAGCACAGTCGAAGGGGCAACCCCTGGAAGTCTGTACGGGGATAGTTCGGTATCCAGCAAACCTTTTCGGATTATAGTTTAGCTGTGTGAGGTCTGGAAAAGGGAGTTGATCCAAATCAGAGGTATAGGGGACCATAGGATTATGGACTATTTTGCCATTTTTTTTGAACGATAGATTCGGCACGGCCTCATAATCTTTTTTGCCTTCCCGGGCATCAAAAAAGGCCATTAACGCTTTTTCTCCTTCTCCTCGAATGACAAAATCTGCGTGTGCGAGAGCTTCCTCCGTCTGGAACGAGACATGGGGCCCTCCCATTATAACCGGGATTCCCATCTCCCTGACTTTATCTGCAATCATGTATGCCCTCGGTGCTGTTGACGTGATTGTCGAGATGCCGACAAGATCCGAAGATCCGATCCCTGAGAAATCGATTTTTTGCATTTCCTCGTAAACGATTTCAACATTCCAACCCCGTTGCTTGGCCAAGGTTCCCAAAATATAGAGCCCCAGTCGAGGCAACTTGAACTTAGAGAAAATATGCAAATTAGGAGCCTTTGGTTCGATAAAAATTATCCTACTCATTTTTCAGTGTTCCTTTTGATTCGTAGCGTTTTTGGTTTTGAGACTTGAATTCCATGATCTCTCTTTTTTTGCTCTTGAGAAGAACTTCCCATCGTTCCATCCCTTCTCTCATCAGCCTCATCCTCTCGAACAATGCCTGAATGTGCTCCAGCATCTTATTAAGTGTATTCGTGTTTTCTTCTTTTGAGTACGCCTTCAAGTCATTCTTGATGGTGAGGAAATATCGGAACAAATCTGATATTTCTTTTATTTCTTCCAGGGTGTAACCAAAAAGCTGTAAATCCTTGATCAAGTTGCATAAATAGATGTAAATTTCAGAATAGAGACGAAAGCCGCCCTCGCTTCGCATATCCGGTTCGATAATCCCTTTGTTTTCCCAGTGCTTGATTGCCCGAGGACTCACGCCGACGCGGTCAGCAAGATCGCCGATGGTCAAAACTTTATTCAATTTCTTCTTTTTGTCTCGATCAAACAAAGTTTTCGGTACTCCAACCTTTTTGATTATTTTTTGGATGTCCCCTATTCCGTATCCCAATTCCAGCAAGCCTTTGATATGCTTGATTCGCTCAAGCGTGTCTTTTGAATAAAAAGGGATCTGGTCTTTTGTGAAACCATCCGGTTTCAAAAGTTGAAGTCTCTCCCATTCTTTGAGCGTCTTTGCCTTAATTTCAAGCTGTTCCAAGAGTTCATCCTTGATGAATATTGTTTTCCCCATTTTATACATAAACGTATACATTTATAACATAAATATCAGCATACGTATAGAAATATTTTTTATCTTTTTCCTTGATTTAAAATTCTCTCTGTGTTAGCATTAAAAGCGTTGAAAGTGAAAAAACCTTCAGGATTGAAAAAAGGGGCAATTTTCACAAGAGATTAGGGAAAATTTCAACAACATAGAAACTCATCCCTCCTCAAACAAAATTCCAACATAAAAAGGAAGTCAAAATGAATATTTATGTAGGCAATGTATTTCTTGGAGTCTCGGAAGACGATTTGCGACAGGCTTTCGAAAATTTCGGACAGGTTACATCGGTCAAAATCATCACAGACAGGTATACCGGCAACTCGCGTGGATTCGGATTTGTGGAGATGCCTAACCATCAGGAAGCCAAATCCGCTCTAACCGGACTCAACGGCAAGGATTTAAAGGGACGTGCTCTCAAGGTCAACGAAGCTCGCCCTCGTAACGACCGACAAGGTGGATAAGGAGAGAACGCAAATGAAAACACATATCAGTAAGGGAGAAATGGAAGGACATTGGAATGCTCAATATAGGGTTAGGACAGTCGTACCTTTGGCAGATGATCCGTATACGATGGAGTTTGATATTTTCCAAGAAGAACTCAACGAGTACTTGAGAGATTATAATGAATACGATGAATTTATCATTTCTATGGAAGTTTCCAGGAAAAAATTAGAAAAAACCGAAGAAAATAAGGGAAAAAAAATCAAGTTTTTAAGAACTGATTTTAAAGATGCTGAACCTTTTAAGGATTTATTGAAACAGCTAGGTATAAAGCAAGAAAAAATGTATGAAGTCGAAGAAATTGAACTTGAAATTTTTGATGGAATCTATTCCTATCCGTTTATAAAGGCAATAATTAGGGAGAAACTGGGCAAAAAGGGTAGATTGGTTATTTCAAGGGTAGTTGCCAGAATAGTTGATTGAGAAGCAGTTTCTCATAAGAAGCCAACAGGATCCAGTTTGCCGCTTTCGATTAAAGAAAAAGATTTGTTTAACATACGATGTTTTGATGTGTTTTGTAATCCATTGGAGATAAAAGCGGATGGGGTGGGCTAATAGTCAATTTTAGAACTTTTTTAGGACAAACCAGCATTGCTTCTCTAATACGCGAACTTGCCCAGCATTTGTGAAAGAGCTTATTTCCCGCTAATTTCTCAGATTCAGGATCAAAGCATAAAAATCAGATTCTCTATCTTATTCGTATCGAAGGCTGTCCACGGGATTCGCTGCAGCAGCCCGTAGAGTCTGGTAGCCAACCGAAAGAAGAGCGATGAACAGGCCAAGGACTCCTGTCAACGCAAATTCCCATATTCCGATCGTCGTCCGATAGGCATAGTTCTGGAGCCAACGCTGCATCACCGCGTAGGCTGCGGGCCAGGCTACAGCGTTGGCGATGATGACCAGCTTCGCGAAGTTCATCGAAAAGAGAGAAATAATTTTCCATGGAGAGGCCCCCAGCACTTTGCGGATGCCGATCTCCTTTGTTTTCTCCTCGGCTGTGTACGAGGAAAGACCGACTAAGCCGAGACAGGAAATAATAACAGCCAGAACGCCAAAGGAAAAAAGTATCCGTGATAACCTCTGTTCGTTCGTATACATCCGGTTAAAGGCTTCGTCCAGGAACTCGTATTCACAGGGGAAGCCTGGATTGGCTTTCTGCCAAACTTTCCGGAAGTGTTCGATGGCGCTGGCAGGGTTGCCCGGCCTCAGCCTCAAAAGGAGATAGCTCCGGCTCGCTCCCCAAGCGCCGGCGGTCAGTATCATTGGTGCGGTGCTCGAGGACATGTGCCGGTTGGCAAAGTCCTTGACGACACCGATGATCTGTCCCCTGTGGCCCCAAAACCGCAGTTCCAGACCAAGGGGATTTTCAATTCCCATTTGCCGGAGGGCGGTCTCGTTGATGATGAAATTTTCCTCATCGACAGGCCGGGATCGGGAGAAGTCGCGGCCTTTGACGACAGTCAGGCCGGCCGTCATGAGAAAGTCGTAGTCGACAGACATAAAAGCGGGATAAACCCGCTGTTCGGAAGATCGTCCTTCCCAATCGATATAACCGATCCAGCTTTGGATATTGGAAGGAAGGCTGCTGCAGCTTGCGATACTCATGATGTCGGGATGTTTTAGGAGTTCTTCCCCAACAACTTCCACCGAGTCCCGGGTTTTTGTCTGCATCAGGTGGTAGACGATGTTCTCCTTGGCCATCCCGAGGTCGCGGTTCATGATAAACGAGATTTGGGACTTGACGACAAGTGTCCCTATGATAAGTATGGTCGAGAGCGCGAATTGGAAGATGACGAGAGCCTTGCGGAATAGGGCACCATGCCCTCGAGGATGGGAAAACTCTTTGCTGGCTCTGGCGGGAGCGAATGAGGAAAGGAACAGGGCGGGGTAGAGTCCCGAAATGAATCCTGACACGAGAACGATAGCAAGAAGCCCGATAACCAGATCGGCATGGGAAAGGTCGAGGCCGAGCTGGCGGCCTGTGATGTGGTTGAAGGATGGCAACGCCAGTTCAACAAGAAGCAGCCCGGCTGCCATGGCAAGCCCGGCATGGAGGAGGGATTCGCTGAAGAACTGCCGGATGAGCTGCCCGCGTGTCCCGCCCAGTGTTTTTCGAAGAGCGACTTCCTTGGCACGCCCTTCGAAACGGGCTGTTGCCAGGTTCATGAAGTTGATGCAAGCGATCAGCAGGATGAAGATTGCGATCAGGGAAAAAATACGGACGTATCGCATAAGGCCGTCCGAACCATCGGGCTTGAATAAATGGATCCGGGAGAGTTTTTGGAGGCGGAGGATTTCGGTCCGGCCAGGTGTGCGGGGTTTCAGGAATCCGGAAATTTTCTTTTCCAGGAGCGCGGCGGAGCTGCCCTTTTGGAGAAGGATATAGGTTTGATAGTTCTTCCCGCTCCAGTTGGCTTCCAAAGGAGCCAGATCGACGTTGAATAGGGGATAGGATTGGAATGTGAAAAAGAAATCGAACTGGAAATCCGACGCATCCGGGATATGGATGACCGCAGAAACGGCGAGGTCCGCTCTGCCGCTGAGGTTGAGGACTTTCCCGATGGGATCCTCAAAGCCGAAGTATTTCTCGGCCATCGTGTCGCGGATCACGATGGAATGCGGGTCATCGAGAGCCGTATCGGGATTACCTTGAAGGAAAGGAAAGGAAAATATTTCAAAGAAGGAGGGGTCGACGGTCAGAAATTTCGTTTCGGTATAGGCCTTGTCCTTGTAGCGGACGACCATGTCGTCGGGACGATAGTGGGAGGCAGCGGTGATTTCCGGGAACTCGTTCTGGAGGGCGGGTCCGAGGGGGAAGGGGAGCCAGGGATGGACCGAAATTTTATCATTCAGATGATCTTCCATGGTCACTCTGTAAATGTTTTCAGCATCCTTGTGAAATCGGTCATAGGAGAGCTCGTGCCGGACCCAAAGAAGAATCAGAACGGAACACGCTATCCCGACGGCCAGACCGATGATGCTGATCAGCGAATACCACTTTTGGCGGCGCATCTTTCGGAGCGATACCTTGACGGAATTCAGAAAGAGTGGGAGGGAAAAGCCGCCGGACCTATGAAACGGAGCCACGAACAGGCCCCGTGCATATGTTTTGTGATATTCATGCCCGACCACTTCTCCGCTCTCGACCGATGCTGTCACTTCATGGAATGCCTCCTCAGGGCTTTTCCCCTGTTCAATAAGGTCATCCACCTCATCCCTCAGGTGGGCCTCCAATTCGGCGGTCATCCCATCTTCGAGAGCGCCCCTGCGTTTCATTTGCCGACTCCATTCTGCGATGGCGTTATCGAGGTCGAAGGTTTTGTGGAACTTTTTCGACTTTTTCATGTCACGACCTCCGATGACTGCCAGAGCCTGGCGAAAACTTTATTGACTGTCAACCACTGGTTTTTCTCTCTCTCGAGTTCCCTGCGTCCGGCTTCGGTCAACCGGTAATATTTCCGGAACCGCCCTTTTTCGGACGCCTTCCATTTCGACGCGATGAAACCATTTTTCTCCAGGCGATGAAGGACAGGATAGAGCATGCCGAAAGACCATTCCAGATGTCCTCCGGAAAGGGTCTTCATTTGTTTGATGATCCTGTAGCCGTATGTTTCCCCATCCAGAAGGACTGAAAGAAGCAACGGTTTCGTCGACGCCGCGACCAATGCTTTGGATATCATTCCATGCCTCACAAAACTTTATATATAACAGTGCTATATATGCATTTTGTGTGCCAAATCTGTTCATATGGGATTAATCCCAATTTTTTGCTTTTATCGGGTAACAGAATGTCCGATAAAGCACACGGAATGTGCGGATTCGGACAATTAGTCGGACAGGTTCAAACAAAAGGTAGCTTTCAATCCAAAAGGCTCATAACAGTTGGATGGTGTGAGGGATTCTATTGAATGGAAGAAAATATGTGGACTGCTTTATGATCTGGAAAATGTGAAAGGATGGGGTCCCTCTAGGTACCAAACTTAGAACTTTCCTAAGACATTTCAGCATAGCTCCTTTAATTCAGCAATTATCTCAGATGGCAACATGAGACTATAAAATAAGGAGGAATTCTAATGAACAGATGGAAAAAATATTCAAGAAATCCGCTTGAAAGAGTGAAGATTGTAAATACCAAACATTCTTCTAAAGTGAATTGTCTAAATTGCGGACGCATACTTAGAAGTGAATTTCGATTATGCACAAACACTTCAGGATATCAAAAATGTGGCTGTGGCTATGAGAATCACTTTGTTCTGATAGGTGATTTTTTATGGGAAGTAGGTCTATCGAAAATTGAGCCAAAGACGTCAAAGAAAAGGGATAAAAAACAGGCGAAATTGAAATTATGAGCTGGTAACCAAATTTTGTGTAATTATACATGCGGAATATTTAAGTATGTTTTGCCAATATTGGTAGCCGAGAAAAGAATCCTATGTGGTGGGATGATACGCCCTGGACTCAAAATCCTCCAGGGAGAATTTCTTAGGATTTTCCTAAAGCATTAAAAGCCAGCAACTTACTGAAAAATCATTCAGTTAGCTCAAATAAGGGAGATTTTCATTATTTGGATTATCTGTATAAAGCGTACTGAAATGCACCGGCTAGGGACACAATCAGTGACACAGTGTAATTACGAGCTGTTGTCAAAAAAGAGGAGATACAATAGAGCTGTTTTTGGAGGGAATTTGGATGGTGGAAGTTTTATGCGTTATAAATAAAATAATTTTCTAGGCAAGCTAATTAAGCAAAGTTTACAAAAAACTACTCCCGAAGTAGTTTTCTTGCTTCATGCAATGAATATTCATCCAGTTCTCCTCTCCAAATTTTTTCAACTTTTCCAAGGGCATCAACAATTATCGTCATAGGAGAGCGAAATATTTTATAATTTATCTGGACTCCCAAGTTTGGAAAAGTTATGACTTCAAAATTATCATTCAATTCTTCCTTAAATTTGCCAATCAACTCATGCCCGTTTATTAAAATGCCCCTTACTTCAAACTTATCCTTATTAATCTTTGAATTTAGAGCCTTCCACTTCATTATCATCTTATTACATATATTGCAGGAACTTGAAAAAACGAAAAACACCTTTTTCTTTTCTGAATTTCCATAGGATATTTTCGCCAAATTTCCATTGAGATCCATTGTATTAAAAGGTGAAAGGATATCCCCAACTTGAAGAATTGGCAATGGCAATCCTCCTCTATTTAACTTATTTTTAAAATTTCTGTTTTGAAATACCAACAATATAATTATTATAGATGTCACAACTGAATAGATTGAAAGAAGATTGAAAAAGAAGTTTCTATTCTTTTGATCCATAACAAATGTCAATCTTTACTTTGTTGTCTTCTAGCCTGCTTTATATTAAATGCACCACTCAATTGACTATAGTGTTTTAATATTATTAGAGAGAAAGCGAGTATAATTATTTGTATAACTAGACTAAAAAAACTAATCTTTTGATTATAAATACCGATAAAACAACCACAGTTTATATCTAATCCATTAAAGAGAGTAATAGAAGTAATAATAATGAATAACATCATTAAAGAACTTGTGATTAGAACTCCCAACTTTGTTAGAAAACAGAAAATAAGGGAAATTCCAATAACTACTTCAAGTAAAGATACGATGGTTCCAGCAAAAATATCTAATTTTTGCGGTATCAGTTGATAGTTCTCAATCGCATCAGTGAATTCTTGCATATGGAAAAATTTAAATAGTCCTGTTATTAGAAAAATAACTCCCAGCAGGATTCTGAGAAATTCTAAAATCCACTTTTTTTTGGGATGATTCTTTTTCATAATTAAAGGTTCATAAAAATATAAGAATTTGATTTAATAGGGAATTAATCAATCTTCATGATACATTTTATTAATTTGACATAGGGATATTTCTGAACAAAATAAAAATTATCATATTGATCAATTTCGGATAAATAAAGATCATCTTGAAGAGGATAAGACCCAAGAAATTCAAATTTTTCATTAAAGAAATCAAGATAGGTTCTACGAATATCCTTGTTTTTCTCGTCCTGGAGGGAAAGTTTGTTAATGAGAAATCCATTTGAAGTTGAATAGCATGGACCGGATATGTCTCTTATTACAAACCTGTATCCATTTTCTAAAATCGGCGGCCTTATCTTAATTGTTTCGTTTCAGCTAAATTCGGACCACTCATGATATTTCTTAAGCGATGGTTTGCGTATAATAAAACCAAGCAAGGAGAAATGCATGAGTACCAAGAAAAAACCATCGCCTGAATCGATCGTTCGGGAGATCAAGAGGAAGACTCGCCGCAAATATTCAGCTGAAGAGAAGATCCGGATCGTTTTGGAAGGGCTAAGGGGAGAGCATAGCATCACGGATCTTTGCCGCAAGGAGAGAATCCATCCTGGCATCTACTACAAATGGAGCAAGGCCTTTCTAGAGGCCGGCAAACAGAGGTTAACGGGGGACACAGTAAGGGAAGCCGGTTCTGAGGAAGTTAGTGAGCTTCGAAATGAGAACGAGGATTTAAAACAGCTGGTGGCTGAGTTAAGCCTTAACGTCCGGGTGCTAAAAAAAACCTTGAAGGGTTTGGAATAAGGATAAACCGGTATATGAAATACTCCCAGTCTGAGAAAATGGAGATTATCCGTATGGCCGAAGAGTCGAACCTCAGTGTGAGAAAGACCTTGCAGCAGATCGATATCAGCCGCAGCACGTTCTATGAATGGTACAAGCGGTATCAGGAGGCAGGCTATGAAGGGCTGGCTCCCAAGCATCGGACTCCCCACCAGTTCTGGAATGCCATACCCGAGTGGGAGAAACAGAGAGTCGTGGAAGTGGCCAGGGAATATCCTGAGAAGTCTTGTCGTGAGCTTGCCTTTCATATAACGGACAAGGAGGGCTATTTTATCTCAGAATCCAGTGTATACCGCATCCTCAAGGCTCATAATCTTGTCACATCGCCTGTCTACACTGTGATCTCAGCCAAAAATCACTTCGAACATCCAACAAGCCGTGTCAATGAACTCTGGCAGACAGACTTCACATATCTAAAGGTCATCGACTGGGGATGGTATTATCTGCTGACAGTACTGGATGATTATTCCCGGTATATCATTGCATGGCGTCTGTGTAAATCCATGATAGCCGAAGAAGCAAAAAAGACACTGGAGATTGCGATTGGAAAAACCGGACTTAAACATGTTCATGTCTATCATCGCCCCAGGCTGCTCTCAGATAATGGATCCTGCTTTATCTCGATGGAGCTTAAGGACTATCTAAGCCAATATGATATGAAGCACATCCGGACAAGGACCTATCACCCCATGACCCAAGGCAAGATCGAACGCTACCACAGATCCATGAAAAACCTCGTCCTGCTGGATAATTATTATTCACCGACTGAGCTGGAAGCACGTATCTCCGAATGGGTCAACCATTACAATAACCATCGTTATCATGAAGCTATCGACAACGTCACTCCCAGTGACCGCTTTTTTGGAAGGGACAAAGAAATTTTGGAACAAAGGCAAAAGACCAAAACAGACACAATGCGGCAAAGGAGGCAATTATATCGCTTATTTATGATAAATGACTTGATGGAAAATCTAAGTTAGGAGGAACATGAGGAAGCAAAATCGTCGCTTAAGCGTGTGTCCGAATCATTCGACGACATACAAAGAAAATAACACGCTATTTAAATAATCTAAAAATCATACTGGAGCCTCATAGACAAAAGTTTTTATGCTGAAAACAGTGCTGAATGAATTTTATATCGGTTTTTGTTTAAATCCCGTATATGGTCTTCTGAGAGCCTCAAAAGAGCATATCATGGCTAAATTTATTGAGTTGCTGATATGTTTTGCCACTTGTTTAAAGACTGCTGGGAATGTTTAATGCGGAAGTCCCCTTAGGGGAAAAACATAGCGCACAACGAAGGTGACCGCATTTGGGGGGTGGGGTACCCAAAAGTTCCCATAGGGGGTATCTCAGGCATTACAATCCTCAACTTATAGGTATATTTTTTTTGAAAAATCAGCGCTTGAATTGACATCCATTAACGAGTTAAGTATTTATCAGATACATTTAGGATGACCTATACTTAAGTTGACCTTAGCTGTAAACAAGGATTTTTTCCAAATTTAATCACTGAAAGTTCTGCTTGAAAAGTTTCGTTAAAAAAACCACCTTCAATATAGGCTAATTAGGAGATGACGCGAAATATCACCTCTTAAATCACCCAAAAGGGTGATTGACCCTCTAAAAAAATTGTGGCACTTTAGCTTTGCCATAAGAAAGAAAAAGAAGCAAAAACTTAGGTTAGGGATGACCGAGAATCATTTAACAAAACATCCGTAAAAACGAACTTACAAGCTTAGACTCAATATAGCTGTTAGAACTCTCTAAATACAGGGGGGTGATAACATTGATCGTCATTCAAAAAGCATTAATTCTTTACCTTTCGAAAAAAACCTTTTAAAGAGGGGGTAATGATGAAGAATGTTTGGTTTATTTTTGTAGCTATGGTTTTTCTTTCTTTTTCGACTACGGTTTACGCCCAGAACAATCCGCCGGAAGCTGACGCGGGGGGTGTTATTCGTATAGAAAATCCAACTTATCCTTTATATGGGTCTATAAATGGAACAGGATGGGATCCGGATGGTGATCCAATCGTTGCTTTTGAATGGGCTTTGGTATCTATAGAGCCACCGGAGTCTATTGATGTACTTGGTGCACCTGGAGATCAATTAGATTATGTCGCATGGAGTAGAGGTGAACTTATCGTTGATCTACGTGTGAGCGACGGAGACCTTTGGAGCCATTGGGATACGGCGATCATACTAATTGGACCTCAAGGCAATACTGACCCTGTAGCGATTGCATGGATTTATCCTGAGGAAGGGTTTAGTCCCCTTGCGGTCTATTTTGATGCCTCTGAAAGTTATGATCCTGATGGCGACGATCTTATGTATTATTGGGAAATTGGTGGTCCTGAGAAATACTCTTTTTCGGGTGTCACTTTTTGCCTTGTCTTTAGCACACTGGGCCAGTATGACGTTGTTTTAGAGGTCGTTGATTCATTTGGGGGCCAAAATGCTATTTATGTTTCTGATTTTTATGTACGCGGGCCAAACAATTTACCTCAAGCCTCCCCTGTTGCCACACCCAACAGCGGTACGCAGCCCCTTACAGTTCAGTTTAATGCTAACGCTTCAGATCCTGACAATGACCCGCTGACTTATGAATGGGATTTCGGAGATCCCCAGAGTCCAGACAATACCAGTCCTCTTGCCGATCCAATCCACATCTACGCTCAAGCCGGAACTTACACGGTTACGCTCAATGTCTCTGATCCCTATGACACGATAACCGAAACGCTTTCGATCGTTGTAGCTCCGGCTATTAACATGTCTATCGACTACGCCCGAGTGAAGTTCCTGAACAAAAATAGAGCAGGAGGAAAGGTATATGTGCGAGCTACCTTCGACGCAGCACTTCCTCAAGATACCGAAGTTATATCCATGACCTTTGACGGAATCAAGCTTTTTGAGGTGCCATTTATGGCTTTCAAACTTCATGACGCTGATTACTTCAGTTATGTGAGACGAGGGCTGGTGGTGAAGTTGTACTTCGGTAAAGGCAAGCTTGTAGTGAAAACTCCGAAGATTTTCCTGGGAACGGTAGATAACAGCAATGGGGTGGATGTAATTTTTAATATCGGGAACAAAACTGGGATGGAAAATATAAAATTGTATGAGTTAATGAAGAGAATGCTGATTTATCAGAAAGACAAAAAGTAATAAGACATCACCAGAAAATCTTCGACTTCCGGAAGAATACCGATCTGGGGATAGCTGAGGTTGAAGACGCCAAGAATAGGCTTGTTCGACTGAAGATTGTTTGTCTTCAGGCGGTTTCGGACTA
>JABAOC010005557.1_pt1 | contig 93300 bp, 75 predicted proteins | sample 7062161 | NCBI WGS metagenome assembly JABAOC01 (sample SAMN14538625, study PRJNA623070) | marine sediment metagenome | biome: marine biome [ENVO:00000428]; feature: marine pelagic biome [ENVO:01000023]; material: deep marine sediment [ENVO:00002113] | place: India: Gulf of Khambhat ... | reverse complement strand
TTGTAGGGGTTTTTTATTTGATCAATTTTGATTAACTTATATATTATAATTAAAAATTAATCAATGTCAATATTTAATTTAAATAACTGGTTTAATTTTTTAACTAAACGCAGAGTTAAGAAAGCAAAAGATACTGATATACTTGCTTTAGGTAGACAAAACGATAAAAGTTTTAATGGATGGTCTCCTTTAGGAATTACAGTAAAAGATTTAAAAGATGAATTTGGATCTACAGATAACAACAATCAAACTCTTGAGATTGCAGGAGAAGGAGATGAGCTAGCTTTAAAAAATGGATCTGTTGGTGGAGTACCAATTCCAGATTCAGTAATTCCAATGGAGCAAATTGCTCAAGGATTTAGACTTCAAGATGTTGGGGATGTTTCTGCATATTCAGGTAATAATGATAAAATTCTTAAAGTAAATTCATCTGGTAATGGTGTAGAATGGGCAGCATTAGCAATTCCTCCAAGTTCCGATACTGCTATAATGACTAGAGTAGCATTTGTAGATCCTGTAAACGGGAATGATTTAACAGGTGTAGTAGGAGATATGAATAAGCCATTTAGATTTATTTCAAATGCTCAAATGCAACCTGGAGTTGAAGTAGTTTATTGTGAAGCTGGTATCCATATAGGAACAGTAAATATGGTTTCAGGTTTAATATACTATTTTGCACCTGGTGCAGAAAAATCTAGCACCATGAGAGATTTAGGTGTTAGTGGTATATACAGAGTATATGGTCATTTAAGAACTACATCATTTTCTAACGGATTTGAATTTACAGGTGCTACAACACAAGCTTTTATTGAATGTGATGAACTTAGAGGAAGACGTAATCTTTTAGCTCATAATGGAGCAAAAGTTACTGTAAATTGTAATAGATTCTTTTCTGATTGTAATAACGGAGGTAGATATGCTGTTTATTTAAGAAACGGTGGAAAAGTAGTATTAAATGTAAAAGAAGATTGTAGAACCTATCACTGGTTAGTAGGTGGAGGATATGGTTCGGGAATATTTACTACACCTAATGAGTTTACTATTAATTGCCCTGATATAAGAATCTTAGATTTAAATACAGGAGGAAACGCATATAAAGCTTTGTGCAACCACCAAGGACAATGGGCCTGTACTTATACTATAAACGGTTTTGTAACACATGAAGAAACTACTACTTTAACAAGTGCTTTCGGTGTTACAGAAAGTGCATTAGCATTGTGTGTAAATTCTTCAAATGCTAATAGAAAGGGTGAATTTCATTTTAAAGGAGGATGTCGTACAGTAGCACAACCTATTTTAATTGAGTATTATATTAACTACGATGCTTTATTTACATTTAGTGATGGTGATTATTATAGTGGACGATCTGTAATAACTGTAGGTGTAGCAGGAGTTGGTGGAGCTGCCACTAACAATGTACAAAGATGGAAAAACTGCAGATTAGATTCATATCATCGTATAGGTTCTATTGGTCATGGTAGAACAATGCATTTTGAGAATTGTTCGTTTAATGTAAGAAGTACTGATCAACCAAGGCTGTTTGACGGAGATGGTAGTAATCCAGGAGCAGGTACACCTAACTTATATATGTATAATTGCATAGGTGAATATGTAGTACCGGGAACAGTTCCTTTCTTAAATAATCCTACAGGAAGTGTAAACTTTAATACTGTTAACACATATTCTAGTGAAACTATAGGAGTAGGAGTAACAGATAACTGGGGAGGTTATCAGCAAATAATAGGATTTGTAGTACCTAAATTATAATAAAAATGGTAAAGATATTTAACTTATATGTAGATGTAGCTGGAACAGAAATGCTTATGGCTACTTGTGATCATTATAATAATTGTGATATTACTTTCACAGATTTAGATGAAGCAGAACAAGCTATCTATAATGATGCAATGGCAATTGTTGTAAATGATTGTATTTGTAATATTGATAATACACCTTATGATATAGAAATTCATAGGAGTACAAATGTTGCAATTAATATAGTTACAGACGATATTACAGAAAGCACTATAGATTACAATGCTTTGTCTGCTGAAGATAAAGCTAAATTAGATGCATTTAACGATTTGTTAGATGCTAAATGCTTAGAATAAAATATTATGTCAGGAATGTTTGGAACAGCTCTAAATCCTGCTACGTTAATACGTAAGCAATGGATTGCTAAAGAGTATTTAGAATCAGATCTTTTCTTTATAGGTCGTAGAGATAAGGATTATGAGCATGGGTATAAACCACATGTAATGGAGTTTCAAGCTCTTATTGCAATTATTGAAGATACTCTAGAGTTTTCTTTTACTGATTTAACAGACACTCCCGATGTATTAGGATTACCTGGACAAATACTTGAAGTAAATGCAACAGGAGATGCTCTTGAATTTGTAGATCCTATTGACGACTTTTTAGATTTAATTGATACTCCTAACGATTATACAGGTTCTGCAGATTACCACGTTGCAGTAAATGCTACAGAAGATGGATTAGAGTTTGTAGAAGCAGTAGATGAATTTACAGACTTGATAGACACACCTAACGATTATACGGGATCAGCTGGATATAATGTAGTAGTAAACGGAACAGAAGATGGTTTAGAATTTGTGGCTCCTGTAGTTACACCTTCAATTTATGAAGCTAGACTTACATTTGATGGTACAAATAACCCAATTGAATCAATTTTGCATATTAATGATTTGCCTGTAACAATTACTTGGACACGAACAGGAGTTGGTGTATATTTAGGAACTTTTTCAGCAACTGTAGATAGCTCTAAATTAGTAGCAAGAATTAATAATTCTTCCACAGGCATGTTTTTAATAGGTTCTTATAGTAACACTTTTATTCAATTTATTCATCAAGATTACACAGGAACTTTTGCTGATTGCACTAGTATAGTATCTGTAGAAATTAAACTATATCCATAAATTTTTTATATTTATAGTCTAATTTTAATATGATGGAGCATTTTACATTAGACGAATTAGTATCATTTGGTGAGTATTTACTTTCTGTAGAGCGGACTCAAAGTATTATAGATCATCCAGATGCGGCAAAAATGTTACCTGTAGAAGAACGTTTAAAATTAGTTTATCCTTCCGATATAGAAATTTGGAAAAAAAAGTTAAACATTTCTAGTTTAGAATAAAATTTATACTATCTTTGTTATAGATAAGGCTTTAGTCTCATACATATAGTCTTATCGCTTTGTTATTCTCCACGTATGTAAAAACCTAAACCCTTGAATTTATATTCAGGGGTTTTTGTTTACCTAAATAATTTTGATTAAATTATATATATAATGTTTGTAAGATATGTCAATAGGTAAAAAATACTCGGAAGGTAATAAAGGAAATGACCTTTCATTTAGAAGTAAAGTTCTTAAAGGACTACAAGGTGTTTTTGATAGCAGTTACCAAGCAGAAGGTACTTTACAGCAAATACTTTTAACTCTAGGAAGTTTATTAGAAGAAAACAAATTAGACTTTGAAATTAAATCTATTAAGGATTTTAACGGAGATGTATTCCAATTAAGAGGAACTCTTGATGAAGAAACAGGAGTTTATGTTTGGGATTATATAGATGCCGCAGGTAATGCCTATACCACTCTTGATTTACCGGGAGGTCCGCAATCGCCAGTAGAATTTCTAAACCCTGATGGGTTGCTTTCAGCAATTCTTTCAGAACTTGAAGCATTTAATGATAAGTTTATTACTGAAGTTGATGATGATCTTATTAATATAAATCAAACATTACCTACATTTATTAATCTACTATACGGAGCATATGATGGAGAAGGTTTTGAATGGAATAGAATACAAATTGATAATCAAGGTCAGTTAAAAGGTATTCAACAAATCTTAAATGCTCTACAAACAACTCTTGATGTTAATATTACAAATGCCACTCTTGCGGTAACACAATCTGGAGCATGGACTGTAACATCTAATCAAGGTACTTCACCATGGGTTGTTAGCGGAACTGTAGCTTTAGATGCGGCAACATTGGCTGCTCTTGAAACAATTACAGTTAATCAAGGAACAAGTCCTTGGACAGTAGACGGAACTGTAAATGCAGCACAATCAGGTGTATGGACTGTAGCTCTTGATGCAGCTACTTTAGCAGCATTAGAAACTATTACTGTAGAACAAGGAACATCTCCTTGGGTAGTTTCAGCTGTAGATTTAGATATTAGAGACTTAACTCATACATCAGATAGTGTAAAAGTTGGAGATGGTACAGATTTTCTAGCTGTAGAATCAGATGGTTCTATAAATGTAAATCTTGATGTAGAAACAACAAGAACTCACAATACAATTAGTGCTACAGGAGCAGGAAGTGTTCCCGCAGGTTCTATGTGTGGTTCTGTTCTTAACGCAGGAAGTGCCGCAGGAACTTGGAATGGTGTTTCATTNNGGAGCTATTAGTTATGATGCTACAGGTACTACATTTATTATTGAATATACAACGTAATTATGAGTAAAGCCGGAATAACTAGAACTTTACCTGAAAATGAATATCAGGCAGCTATAAATGCAAATAACCCATCTGCATTAAATCCTTTTCTTACAGAAAGTGATTTTGATGCAGCATTTGGTTATGGGTATTTTTACAAAACAAATGATGGTGTAGCTGCTCTACCTGATACAGCTATAGAAATTGTATTTGATACTGCTGTTATAAATAATGGAGTAGCATTAGGTGCTCCAGCTAGTAGATTAGTTGTAGATAGAAATGGAATTTTTAATATACAGTTTTCTGCTCAACTTAGTAATACTTCTTTATCAGATGTAACTGTAACGTTTTGGTTAAGAAAAAATGGAACTGATATAACAGGAACATCAAAAGACATCACAATACCAGGTAATAATTTAAGATACGCTGCAGATTGGGGATGGTTAGATAATGCTATTGCAAATGATTATTATGAATTAGTTTATTCTACACCAGATGTATCAGCTTTTTTAGATGCTGATGGAACTAGAGTAACTCCTACAAGACCTTCACTTCCTTCAATTACTGTTGCTGTAATTCAAAATGGAATTGGGTATGGTACAGGATTAGGAGGGTCTGTTAACATACCGTTACCAACAGTTACTGAAGCTATTGGTACTGCAACTTCTGGAATAATTTTAGACCAAAACATTATTATCTATTCTATAGTGGGTGTTGGCGGTCCAGTTGTACCAGGAAGTAAATCTTCTTATTGGCAATTTGTTGTTCCTGCAGGTTATTCTGGAGGAGGACAAATGGAAGTTATTGTTTCTACAAACAGTACAATAACAGGTTTTGCAATGACTGCAAGAATTAATGGAGCTATAGATTCAACAATAAATGCTGTAGATTTAAATACAGCTGTTACATATCCGACATTTGAAAAGCAAACTTATATCTTCGGTGATACTTTAACTCCTGGAGATATAGTAACAATAAATATTATATTTGCCGGAGAAGTAGGTATGGATGCTTACATTAGAGGTATTGACTTTGACTATAACATTGATATATTATGATAATTGGAGATAAGAATCATGTTTATTACATGAATAGAGTAAGAGGTAGAGAGTTTACTCTTGGTAAAGCAACTATGGAAATGGTAGCATATTTTATGGGCCTTGGTGATGATAAACCAACTGCTGAAGATAAAGTAGGACAAATATCAGACGATGTTGCTGCACATTTGTATCAATATACATTAGGTAGAACTCAACCTTTATTAGATGGAATTCAGGCTTCCACACTTCCATTTATGGATCAGGCAGCTAAAGATAAATTAATAGCCGATTTAACAGCATAAGATAATGAAAACTTTACTAAATGAAATAGGATCTATATTAATTGCAGTAGTTGCATTGTTTTGTGGAATTGTGATGATTCCTATAGGATTCTTATACAATCTTGGAAAACCATTCTATGACTCTAAAGGAAGACCTTTTAAAGAAAGAATGAAAAGATTTGGCATGTGGTTTTTAAAATTGCTTTATCAAATCTGGGCAACTGTAAAGAAAGTATTTTATTATTTTGGATATCTTATAGATTTATTAGGAAATGCTGTAGTAGGTGAATTAATAGAAGATATTGTTACAGCAGAAGAAGATACAATGTTTGGAAGAGGTGACTTAACTATTTCAGCAGCACTAGGAGACTTAAAAAGAAGAAATAAACTAAATAAGGCAGGTTTATTATTATGTAAAATGCTAGACTTCTTTGATATAAATCATAAAGACCATTGTTTAGCAGCAATTGAACTTTACGATTTTAAAAAGAGCCAAAAATAAACAAGTCATGGATAATGTATTAGATAGTGATGTAGCACAAGCAGGAGGATATTTAACTTGGATTTCAACAATAACTATGGCAGTATTAGAATGGGTAGGAACCTTGGAAGTAAATGATGTATTACAAGGCTTAACTGCTTTTGGCTCTTTATTATTCTTGTACTACAAAATACAGAACCTAAGACTAGATAAAAAAATTAAAGAAAAAGATCTTAAAGGTGATGCCAGAAACAAAAACAAATAGAGTATTATCATGGATGGGTATGGCACTTACAGTGTCTGCTTTTACTTCTACTATTATTGGTGGATTAATTTGGATGTTTGAGCCTCATATTGAAACTTTTATTATAGATGTAATAGAGAAGAAAAAACCTTCTACTAGAGCAGAATTATCTAAAGAAATGGCGGTACGCCCAGAATTAGTTACAATAGAACTTGGTAAGATGTATAAAGGTTATCATGAAACAGAAGCTAATATAAAAGCTTTTAATCAAACTTGGATACCTCATCTTGAAAAAGAAAAAGTTCAGTTTCATGTAGGATTTTTTGTTTCTATTGAAGAAGATAAAGACAAAGTTAAATATAGAGATTTTGATGGAGAAATTTATCCTTGTTGGAATGATGAACAAGGATGGTACTATATGAAACAAGGATATAAATACTACCAATGAAAAAGTTTATTTTAATAGTAACTTTCAGCCTTTTATTACTAGCATGTAAGTCTACAGGACACTGTGATGCATATGGTAATAAAAGCGCTCAAACAGAAGAACTAAATTTTGATATATCTAGTTCTCATACAGAAAGTATGTCTAAGTATACAACAACATTTAAAATTAAATAATTATGGCATTTTTTGAACCAAGTAGTACGTTTACCCGCGGTGACGATAAAAAGGCACCAAAAACTAAAAAATTAGCTACAGAGAAAGATGTAAAGAACGTTAATAACTGGCATGCTGATGCTTATGGCGGTTCTAGAGGACATAGCTCTGAGTGGGAACGCAATAGGCGGACAAAAATGTTAAATAAAATAGCTAAGATAGAAAACAAAAAAGATTTTAGCGGCTATACAGAACATTCTAAGTTTAACACTAAAGAAAAATATATAGAACCATGAAAGAAAGATTACAAAACTGGTTAACAACATGTATAGGAGCAATTCTTATGCTAGTAGCTATTACTATGTATATTCTTAGTAAAGTAAAAGGATATGAGATTTCTTTAATTGAAACAATGTCTGTTGCTGTATTAGGATGGGTATTTCTTACTGCAAGAGATACATTACTAGAAGGACTATTCTTAAATCTTTTTAAAATTAAAAAAGATCAAGAAGATAATGAAGGATGATACTTTTGGTTGCATTAGTATTATTAAGAATAATTATATCTTTAATATTTAAAAAATAGTGGAGGAAGAAATAACAGGCCCAGGATCGGATTGTGTATTTATTTATTGGAATTAATATGGCAACAAAGAAAAAACCATCGGCAGGATTAACAAAAGCGCAAAAAACACGTACTGTAAAAGCTGCAAAGAAAGGTAAAGATATTGGCAAAAAAGGAAAAAACTTTGATAAAGTAGCGGCAGCTGCAGGTGGTGGAGAAAAAGGTAAACGTATTGCTGCAGCAGCTATGTGGAAAAACAAAAAAAGAAGAAAATGAAACCATTTTATTTAATTTTATTAGCAATGTTTTTATCATCTTGTTCTGCACAATATCACTTAAATAAAGCTGAAAAAAAAGGTGCTAAATTAGGAACGGAAGTAATTTATAAATACATAACTGAATACGATACAATAACAAATGAAATTAAAGTTATTGATTCAATACCGTATAGTGTTACTAAAATAGAATATGTTCCAAAAACTAGATATGAAATAAAATTTGATAATAAAAGATTTAAAGATAGTTTAAACTTTATTAGAAAATCCTATAAAGATTCTGTAAGACTTCAGATTAAAGAAGTAAGAATTGAATCCAAAGCTGATGTTAAAAAGACTAAAATTGAAAGTAAATCTTCACCATTCCTACGGTTTGTAGGACGCATGTGGTGGATATTTATTATTTTTGGAATTGCTATAGGAGCATATATTAGAAAATATTTACCATTTTAAATTATTACAATGTTGTATCAAAAAGGTGATTCAGGTAGAGCAGTTAAAGAAATACAAACTTTATTAGACTTTCATGGATTTTGGACTTATCATAAAATTACAGATTACTTTGGTGATGTTACCGAAGCTGCAGTAATTGAATTTCAAAAAGCACGCAGTCTTAATCCAGACGGCAAAGTTGGTAATAAAACTTTATTAGAATTATTAGAAGGTGTTGACGCAGATGATTATACTATTGATGATGCACCATCTCAAGAAGATAAAGATAATAAGTTAAACTTTATTGGTGAATATGATTCACCTGCAGGAATTAGAATTAACCGAGTATATCTCGATGATGATGAATATGTTAAAGATTATGGTAAAAGAGAACCTAAATGGTTTTTTATTCATCATACTGCTGGTGGACATAATCCTATTAGAACTATTGGAAATTGGAATACAGATACAAGAGGTCGTGTAGCCACACAATATTTAATAGGAGGGGTTAGCACAAAAAATGGAGATGCTGATCATAACGGAGAAATTGTAGAATGCTTTCCAGATAATTATATCGGGTGGCATTTAGGTAAAACAGGTTCTTTTAATACTTCATTAGATTCTGTAGCTGTAGAAATTAATAACTATGGTTATCTAACTAAAAAAGGAGATAAGTATTATAATGCATATGGAGGAGAAGTTCCTGCTAATATGGTTTGTGATCTTGGATATAAGTTTAAAGGTAGACAATATTGGCATGATTATACAGATGCTCAAATAGAAGCGTTAGAAGGACTTATTAAGCATATAGCTATAATTTACCCCAAAGTAAATTTAAAAGGCGGTATACCTGAATTATTAAAGTTAGGAATACACCCAAGAGATGCATTTGATTATAATCAGTTTGCATATTATGGTCAAAAGCCTGGTACTTATAGTCATACTTCTGTTAGAAAAGGTAAAATGGACGTATATCCACATCCAAAACTTGTAGAACTTCTTAAAAATCTATAATAATGGCTCGTAATAAACTTGCTGGTACTAAACGTGGGAAATCTAAATCTGCAGCCTACTTCCAAGATAATCCAGAAGCTAGGAAGAAGAAGAATGAGTACAATAAAAAGTACCATAAAACCAAAGCACGTAAAAAATATAGAGCTAAGTTAAATAAAGAAAATAGAAAAGCTGGTACTTATGGTAACGGTGATGGTAAAGATATGAGCCATGATACTCAAGGCAAGTTAAGAAAGGAAAGGCAGTCTTCAAATCGTGCTAGAAATGGTAGAGGTGGTACAGCTAAAAAAAGAAAATCTACTAAGAAGTAAACAATAAACATTTATTATTTACTATATATTTCGTAACTTAGTATAAAGATTACGAGTAATATTATTATGGCCAAAGAAAAAACCAACCTTGAAGGCATGACCATTGAACAACTTGAAGAAATCAAGAAAGAACAAATGGTTTTTATGCAAAAACAGTTAAAATATTTAGCTGTAGAAGAAAGTTATACTAAAGTTAAAGCTGAAATTGCAGAAAATAGGTTACGTGAATATGTAGCTAAAGTTAAATTAGCAACTGCAATGGCTCCACCACCAAAAGAACAATCAGATGAAAGCTAAAGTTATTGAAAAGCAATGGCCAATGTCGTTATATGATATTATTAGATTTCAAATTAACACTCATTGTTTTTTAAATTCAATTAGAATTAGTCCTGCTCAATTAGATACATTGGCTTATTTAGGAATGTGGGGAGATATGAATATATCTGATTTTTGTGAACAAATTGCTGCAGAAGAAATATTTGGTACTCCGCAAACCGTAAGAAACTTTGTTACAAAGTGTGTAAAGGATAAATTAATTTATAAAAAAGGTATGGGGAAAAAAATAATTTCTTTATCTGATGATTTTAAATTAATTAATAATGGCACAATACTAATTAATATGAAAGTTTATCATGTTGATAAAGAGCAATAGTTTAATTAGTGAAACGGCTAAAAATCTAAATTTACCTGAAGAATTAGTTATAGATGTAGTTAACTATTACTATAGTGAGCTAAGAAATAAAATGGAAAATTTAGAATATAATAGAATTTATGTTCCAAAGATTGGAACTTTTTACATTAGTGAAAAAAAAATAAAAGAGTCAATAGAAACATTAATTCATATTATAGAAACTAAAAAGCCCGAAACGTTTAAAGAAATAGGAATATTAAATGATAAAAATAATATGCTATTCTTACAGCAAGAAGTATATAATAGATTAATTAAAGACAAAGAAAATTATGAATCTAAAAAAAATATGGGAAGCTAGGAATCAAATTTTAGAAGGTATTAAAAATAATACTTTTAAATCTGAAGCTGTTGAGATTATAGCTGAAGAAAGAAATAAGATGTGTGTTCAATGTAATTTTTATGATACACAAGGACATCATTGTTATATTCCAGGAACACAACCTTGTTGTGGATCTTGTGGTTGTTCTTTAAAACTTAAACAACGTAGCTTGTCTTCTGATTGTCCTGAAGGATATTGGGAGCCTGTATTAACAGAAGATGAAGATATAAAACATGATAATTTAAATCCAAACGAAGATGCTTAAATTTAAAGAAGAAGGACATAAATATTTTTCAGATGATGAGTTTGAATGGATTAGTGTAACTAAATTAGTAGAACAGTTTAAAGAACCTTTTGATGCTCCTAAAGTTGCAGAACGATGCGCTAAAGGAAAAAATCCAAAATATAAAGGAAAAACACCTGAACAAATTTTGGAAATGTGGGATAAAGAAAATAATAGAGCTACAACACTAGGTAGTTGGTATCATAATCAAAGAGAACAAGATGTATTAAATTGTAATACAATTACAAGAGATGGGATAGAGTTACCAATTATAAGTCCTTTATATGATAATAAAATTAAGTTAGCTCCAGACCAAACTTTAATTCAAGGTATTTATCCAGAACATTTTGTTTACTTAAAATCAGCTAGTATTTGCGGACAAGCGGATAGAGTAGAAATAGTTGGTGATCGTATAGATGTATATGATTATAAAACTAATAAAGAAATAAAAACTGAAGGATATGAATTTTGGGACGGTACAAAAAAGATGATGCTTGGCCCTGTAAGACATCTAGAAGCTTGTGAGTTTAATTATTATGCATTGCAGTTAAGCGTGTATATGTATATAATGCTAAAGCATAATTATAATTTGCATCCGGGAGTATTAGAAATTCACCATATTGAATTTGAAATAGATGGTAAAGATGAAAATGGATTTCCAGTACTAGCTGTAGATACTGAAGGAAATCCTATTATACAAAAAGTAAATCAAATAGAATTGCCGTATCTTAAAAAAGAAGTTATAGCTATGCTTACTTGGTTAAAAGAACATAAAAAAATGGTATTATATAATGAACATTAGATTATTAGAAATAGATGGTAGGTCGGTAAAACCGACAGAGCACTGTTATATGATTAGTTGGCTAAAAAAAATTATTGATGAATATCCTGAAAATCATAATAAAGTGTTAGCGTATATTTACTACAATAGTTATATGGGGCCTGATAATCCTTATTTTAATGTTGTTGAAGTAGATAGAGAGGATAAAATATTACGAGATTTACAACCAGAATTTGATGTAGAAGCACCTGAAATATTATACGCTATAGATAGATGTAAGGAAATGTATTCAACTCCTACTATGGAATCTTATAAAGCTATAAAAACAATGCTAGAAAATCTTAACACTTATCTTAAAACAACTGAAGTAACAGATGGTAGAGATGGAAACATTGGTGCTTTAATTAGAGTAGCTAAAGAATTTAAGCATGTAAGAGAATCTTTTAAAGGTGTATACGAAGATGTGCAAGAAGAAAACAAAGTACTCGCTAGAGGTAAATCTAAACTTCCTTATGATCTTCAGTAATGGTACAATATAACCCAAAAAATATAGGTGAAATATATGAAAACATTCCGTGGTATGATAACGGTACATGGAAATTAATATCATTTGATACTAGAGAAGAATTTGCAGATGTATTAGAGCAAGAATATTTTAAAGAACCTGGCACATACGAATTAGATGATATAGTCAATGAATTTAAAGCTATGGCTATTAAATTTAATACGGAAGGTTACTATTGTGATTTTTTAGAAGGTACTCTTGATTTTGAAGACTTTTGGAATTTTGAAAAACTTAAATCAAGAAAAGGTGTTTTTTATTGGAAAGGCGATAAAAAGTTTTACCTAACAAGATACTATTATTTTTGGATTAACTATTTACCAATTATTGATAAGGTTAAAAAGAAACGTAGACTTAATGATATATGGGATACGCAAATATGGATGGATTTATATGAGTTTATTGCAGAGTTAAAATATAAACACGCTGTAGTATTAAAGAAACGTCAGTTTGGTTCATCTTTATATCATGTTGCAAAACTTATTAATTTATTATGGTTTGAGGATTCTCCCGTACTTAAAATGGGTGCTTCGCTAGATGCATATCTTACAGGAGTAAATGGTTCATGGAAATTTGCTCAAATGTACCGTACACATTTAAATAAGCATACAGCTTGGACAAGAGAAATGAATCCTGGTACTGTAGGAGAATGGGTGCAAAAACAAGAAGTATCAGAAGGTGGTAGAAAGTATGATGTAGGTTTAATGGGAACTTTGCAATCTATTTCATTTCAACAATCTGATACAGCAGGTGTAGGTGGTTTAACAACTATGTTTTTTTATGAAGAAGCTGGTATTGCTCCTAGAATGGATAAAACATTAGAATTCCTTTTACCTGCAATGGAAGCAGGAGATATAACTACAGGTTTCTTTGTGGCTGCAGGAACGGTTGGAGATTTAGATCAATGTAAACCACTAAAAACATACATTTATAAAGCATCTGCTAATAACTTTTATACTATACAAAACAAGTGGGTTAATTTTAAAGGTACTGTTCAAGAAACAGGAATGTTTGTGCCTGAACAATATTCAATGCCTCCATACATTGATGCTTATGGAAATAGTCGTGTGGAAGAAGCAACAGCACGATTAGAAGAATTATATGCTGAATGGGAACGTGATTTAGAACCTGATGTATGTCAAATTAGAAAATCACAGCGACCTATTAATATGCAAGTAGCATTTGCTGCTAGATCAGAATCTAGATTTCCTTTGGCGCTTGTACAAAGTCATAAATTAGAAATAGAAGATGGTAAATTTGCATATGAATTAATAGAACTTGAAAAAGATAATCAAAATCAAATTGTAGCAACAAGAACTACTAAACCTCCTATTTTAGAATTTCCTGTAGATAAAAAAATGACTGATAAATCAGGTTCAATTGTAGTTTGGGAAAGGCCTGATGAAAAACCAGAATGGGGTACATATTATGCATCTATTGACCCGGTATCTGAAGGTAAAACAACTGCATCTGATTCATTGTGTTCAATATTTGTATATAAAAATCCAGTACAAGTAACTAAAAGTGTAGATGGTAAAACTAAAACATTTGTTGAAGGTGATAAAATAGTTTGCTCATGGGCAGGAAGATTTGATGATATAAATGATACGCATCAAAGATTAGAACTTATTATTGAATGGTATAACGCTTGGACATTAGTAGAAGCTAACGTATCGTTATTCATTCTACATATGATACATAATAAAAAACAAAAATATTTAGTTCCTAAAAGCGAAATGATATTTCTTAAAGAACATGGGTTTAATAAAGGTACACATCAAGAATATGGTTGGAAAAATACAGGAACTATTTTTGCTAATAATCTTCTTACATATTTAATTGAATCTTTAAAAGAAAAAATTTACGAAGAAACCGATGAACAAGGAAATGTCACTTCTGTAACTTACGGTATAGAAAGAATACCTGATTCTATGGCTTTAGAAGAGATGCTTCAATATGAACATGGCTTAAACGTAGACCGTTTGATTTCATTATCAGCATTAATAGCATTTGTAAAACTACAAAATGCCAATAGAGGATATAAAAAAAGGTTTGAATCTGAAGATAACTCACACTTGGAAAATTCAGATAAAATTTATAATTTAAATAAGAGTACCCCTTTTAAAAATATAGGAAGAAGGGGTAATGTTTTATCCGCTAATAAACCAAAACGGAGTCCATTTAGAAGATTGAAATAATATGGAAATAAAAAATGCATTACAAATACGTAAAGGTGATGGAACCAAACTTCCAAAAAGAGGCTTCAACTCATTTACGCAACCCATACAATTTTTGCCCAAAAAAGAAAAAGATATGGATTGGGCTCAACATAACTTAGATTGGTTAGAATGGCAAGGAGTTAAGCAGATTAGTTATAATGCTAAACGCTTAATGAAAAATTATAAATTAGCTAAAGGCACAATTGATCGCGAAGATTATATTCCAAATGATGAAATAAACGATGTATCAGAACTTATAGATACATTATCCAATGACTATGTACAATCTCAAAGTACAGATTCAGCTATGGAATTAAAGTTTTATCCAATTATTCCAAATGTAATTAATGTACTTGTAGCAGAATTTGCTAAACGTAAAACAAAAATTGATTATCGTGCTATAGATGAATATTCTTATAATGAAATCTTTGAAAAGAAAAAAGCGGATATAGAAGAAGCATTATTAGAAGATGCGCAAGGTAAGTTAATTGAACGTATGTTACAAATGGGAATGGATCCTAATTCTCAAGAAGCACAACAACAATTAGATCCAGAAGCATTAAAACGTTTACCTGAAATTGAAGAATTTTATTCTAAGAATTATCAAACTCTTGGAGAACAATGGGCTGTAAAACAACATGCTATTGATGTAGAAAGATTCCATATGGAAGAACTAGAAGAAATAGCATTTAGAGATATGCTTGTTACAGATAGAGAGTTTTGGCACTTTAGAATGATGGAAGAAGATTATGATGTTGAGTTATGGAATCCTGTTCTTACATTTTATCATAAGTCTCCTGATGTTAGATATATTTCTCAAGGAAGTTGGGTAGGTAAAATAGATATGCTTACAGTTTCTGATGTAATTGATTTATATGGCCCAATTTTAAATAAAGATGAATTAGAAAGGCTTGAAGCATTACATCCTGTAAGAGCCGGAAGATATTTATTAAATGGTATTCAAAATGACGGTTCTTATTATAATCCTGCTTTAGACCATGATGATAATATTGATCCTTCATTGCAAATGAAACGTTGGCTATCATTTAATGAAAATGCATATAATGCAGATGATGTTATTTCTTGGATTATTGGACAAAGTGAACATACAGGTATTCTACACGACCATCAAATGTTAAGAGTAACTACAGCATATTGGAAATCACAACGTAAAGTAGGATACTTAACAAGTATAAATGAAGGAGGTCAAGTTTTTGTTGATATTGTTGATGAAGACTATAGAATAGCAAACAATCCTATATATCATACAAAATTTAAAAAACAACGTAGTGCTGAAACATTAGTATTTGGAGACCATATTGAATGGATATGGATTAATCAAGTATATGGCGGTGTAAAGATTGGTCCTAACAGAATGATGTTTCAAGATACTAAAGATAAAGATGAATTTACACCTATATATATTGGTATTGATCAAAATGAAATAAAACCTTTAAGATTTCAATTTAAAGGAGATGAATCACTTTATGGTTGTAAATTACCAGTTGAAGGTAAAGTATTTACAGAACGTAATACTAAATCTACAGCATTAGTTGATTTAATGAAACCAGCGCAGATTGGATTTAACTTGGTTAATAACCAAATTGCAGATATTCTTATTGATGAAATAGGAACTGTTATTGCATTAGACCAAAATGCATTACCTAAACATTCTCTAGGAGAGGATTGGGGTAAAGGAAATTATGCTAAAGCTTATGTGGCTATGAAAGACTTTAGCATATTACCCCTTGATACTTCTATAACAAATACTGAAAATGCACTAAACTTCCAGCACTATCAAACTCTAAACTTAGAACAATCTAATAGATTAATGAGTAGAGTTCAAATGGCTAATTTCTTTAAGAATCAAGCACTGGAAGTTATAGGTATGACTCCTCAAAGAATGGGGCAGCAATTAGGACAAACTAATACTGCTACAGAAGTAGAACAAGCGGTTGCAGGATCATATGCTCAAACAGAAATGTACTTTATACAACATTCAGATTATTTAATGCCTAGAGTACATCAAATGAGAACTGATTTAGCACAATTTTATCATAGTACAAAATCATCAGTACGTTTACAAGGATTAGTTTCTCCAGATGAAAGAAAGTTTTTTGAAATAAATGGCATTGATTTAATGTTAATTGATATTAATGTATTCTGTAGGACAAATGCTAATCATAGAATGATTATGGATCAGATACAACAATTAGCTGTACAAAATAATACATCAGGTGCATCTATATATGAATTAGCAGAATTAATTGAAGCAGATTCATTAGGTAGTTTAAATAATAAACTAAAACTAATGGAAACTAAAGCACAAGAACGTGCTGAACAAGAACATCAAAGAGCTAAAGAACTTCAGGAGCAAGAAGCACAAGCTAGACAAAAAGAAAAGCAAATGGAGAATGACCATGAAACTCGCAGAGATGAAGCTAAACACCGTAAGGATATTATGGTGGCTCAAATTCGTTCAGCTGGATATGGTGCTATGCAAGATATTGATGAAAATAAACGCTCTGATTTCCAAGATGTATTAGATAAATTACATTCTACACAAGAATATCAAGATACAATGAACTTAAAGCAAACTCAAGAAAGCAATAAAATGAATATTGCCGATAAAAAGTTAGCTCTTGAAAACAGAAAGCTTGATGTAATGAGGGAAAATTCTCAAAATCAATTAAAAATTGCAAGAGAAAATCAAACAAGAGCTGAAATTGATGCAAAAAGAAATAAAAGTTCAAACGATAAAAAAACTAAATAATAGATGAATAATTCTATTTTAGTTATCTACTGCAAAATATTTTAAGCTTTGATTCTAATATTTTAAATATTTATTGTTTAAAAAAACATAAATCCGTAAATTATTTATAAGTCAAAAACATAAACCAACAATTATGGCAACAGAAAAAAAAGAAACTACTGAAGTAAAAGAGGTAGAATGGACAGGAGATTTAGATGATTTGTTAGGTACTAAAGCAGCAACTATAATTGCACCTGATGAAGATTCTAAGCGTTCTGTTTTAGAAAGTACTAAAGTAGATACATCGTTCCTTGACAAGTCACATGTAGAAAGTGACAATGATGAAGAAGAAAAAGAGGTTAGTTCAACACCATCTTCTAAAGAAACTATAAGTGATATTTTAGATGATCCTACAGATGATGATGAAGATGATGATTATGATGAACCAGTTAATAAAGGTGGTAGAAAACCGGCATTAATTGAAGCCATGACCAAACTTGTAAATAACGGTAGTATTCATTTATTTGAAGATGCTCAAGATATTAGTGCTTATACTAATGATGAAATAGTAGAACTAATAGAAGCAAATATTGCACAAAAAGTAAATGAAACGGCTCAAAAAGCACCTATGGAAATTTTTAGCCAATTAGATCCAAAATTACAAGAAGTTGTAGCATATAATCTAAATGGTGGAATGGACATAGTTAATGTTTTAAAAAATGTTACTCGTTCACAAGAAGTGGCAAATCTTAATCCTAATGAAGAAAAGGATGCAGAAAGAATTGTTAGAGAGTGGTTAAGAGAAACAAATTTTGGAACTGAAGACGAAATTGAAGATGAAATAACAGCGTATATAGATCGTAATGAACTAGATAAAAAAGCTAATCAGTTTAAACCAAAGCTTGATAAAAAACAAGCTGAAATTATGCAGAGAAGGTTAGCTGAACAAGATGAAAAAAGAAAGCAGGCCGAACAAGCTAAAAAAACATATGCTGAAAAAGTCTTTAATACTTTAAATCAACCTCATTTAAATGGATTACCAATGAATAATAGAGTGCAAACAGCATTATATTATGGTATTACAGAAACTGATACATATCAGGATAGAGATGGTAATCCTACAAATGAATTAGGGTATTTAATTGAACAATATCAATTAAATCCAAAAGCTAATATGGGAGTATTGCTAGAAGCATTGTGGTTATTAAAAGACCCGCAAGGTTATAGAGATAGCGTACAATCTATAGCTCAACAAAAAGCTACATCTGAAACCTACAGAAAATTAAAAATTGCTGAAGGTGAAAGAAAAGCATCTTCTTCATCACAAGGAGAACAGAGAGGAGCACCTACTAATAGAGAATCTGTAAAACGTAGAAAAGGTTCAAGGAATATCTTCTCTAGAGATTAAGTAAATAATAAATAATAAATAAAAACAAAAAAGCAAAATGGCAACACCTAGTTTAAACAATGGTTTATTTTTGAGAGACAACGAATACGTTGCTACTTCTCATATTGACTCATACCACTTGATGAACTTGATGAAAGATTCAAAACCAGATGATCTTGGTCCTATTGATATGTGGGCACAACTTCAAAAGGTAGAAATGCCTCTTTATCAAATGTCTTCATTTAATGGTAAAAATGTAATTGATGTAGAACACCCAAGAGGTGAGTTTACTTGGAGAACACCTGTATCGGAAGAAATGCCTTACATTACAGAGAATATCGAAGCTAATCCACAGCCTGGTATTGATGGTACTACATTTAAAATTAAATTGAACAAGCGTTGTTTTGGTCATGGTGATATTATCACTTATGATAAATACAACGGAGCAGAACTTTACATTACATCTGACGATATCTTAGATATGGGAGATGGTGTAATCTATACAGTGCAGCTTGTAAACAATGATTCAGTTGCATTCATGAATCCTGATTTCCTTGCTTGTAATACTGAATACTTCCGAGTATCATCTGCAAGAGGTGAGTATGGTGAGAGATTCTCTGATATGACAACTTCTGCTTCATCTCGTGAATTCTACAACTATGTAGGAAATGCTGAAGCACACGTACACTATTCAGTATCTTCTAGAGCTAAACTTATGGAGTTAGGAGGAATGACTATTGATGGTAAAGTTCCTGTAACTGAAATTTGGCGTTCTTTTGATGACAACATGGATCCTTCAATTAATTCATTAGAAGGTATGATTGAAGCAAAAGGTGCTGATTATGTTAAGCGTGCTGTAGAATCTGGAGATTTAGTTAAAACTTTCTTAACTAAAATGGAAGCTGCTCACCTTTCTAAAATTGCTTATGATATTGAAACTTACCTTATGTGGGGTAAAGGAGGTAGAATTAAGCAAGATGGTCCAGATGATTTGCGTTTATCTGTAGGTCTTTGGAAGCAGCTTGATAATGCATTCAAGCATGTTTACAACAAAGTAGATTTCCGTTTGGATATGTTCCGTGCAGAATTACTTAACTTCTTTAGAGGTAAAGTAGAATTTGAAGGTCCAGATTCACAACGTCAGTTAATTGTACAAACTGGTATTGCAGGAATGAAAATGATTAATGACGCAGTTCTTTCTGAAGCAGTTGCATCAGGACTTGTACTTAATGCTTATGAATTGGGTGCTATTGAAAGAAAAGGCATGGATTTAGGATTTGGATTTGCTTTCACTTCTTATCACATTCCTTTCTTAGCAAACGTTAAGTTTGTATTGAACCCTGCATTTGATAATGTACATCAAAATAAAATTGAGAATCCAATTATTGATGGATATCCACTTTCTTCTTATTCATTCATTATCTTTGATGTAACTGATACAGGAAGTGATAACATTAAACTTCTACGTAAGAAGTGGGATTCTGAATTGAAATGGTGGTACCAAAATGGTACTATGGATTATATGGGTAGAACTCAAGGATTCCAATCTTCAGGACAATTTAATGGATACCGTGTTTATATGACACAGGCTCTTCCTGCAATTTGGGTAGAAGATCCAACTAAAGTTCTAAAAATTGTAATGCGAAATCCAATTACAGGATTCAGTTTATAATATATAGTAGTTAATTTCCCCCTGGTTTATAGCCGGGGGGTTTTTTAATAAAAGTCAAAAACATACAAAAACCAACGTTATGATTGAAGAATTAAAAGAAAAATATGCTAAATCTGGAAGGATTGCTATTAAACCATATGTTGATCCAACAATTCAAAATATGGGATTAGAAAATTATGGATTAGTAGTATTTCCTGGAACAGCACAAAGAGAACCTATGGCTTGTATAGAGCAAAACGGTAGAATACGTTATTTAAATGGCTTGGATGAATCAGCACCTGAAATTAAGGGTATGAAAGATGAAGAGCAAAAACAAGCTCGTATAAAAGAAATACGTTCTATTGTAGCAACACTTGAATTTGAAAAGCATTATAATACATTAGATGTTGATGATCCTGAATTTTGGAATAAAGTACAAACTTATAAACCTAATAATTCAGCATTTTGGAGTAAAATTCAAATTGAGTGTTCTAACGATGATATATTTTTAGATCCTATTAATAAAACAGAAGATTTGTTAATAGTATTGGCTATAGAAGCAGGTGGATTTCCTATAGTTGCAAAAAGTCTTGAGGATTGTAAATCAGGAATACATAAACGTAAATGGTTCTTAGATAGACAAATTGATACTGCAGCAACTAAAGTATCATCAAGCAAACTTAAAAATAAAGCACTTACGTTGCTTACAGAGATTGCTGATGAAAAACCACGTAAATTATTCTATATAGCTAAACTAGTAGATACTAATAGTATGCAGTATAAAAACAGCACATTGCCTGATATAATCTATGATAACATGGATGAATATATAAACGGTTATGGTTCTGAAAGCAGTATTAAAAAAGCAGCTAATCATTTTATGGATATAGCTTCTTTAGATATGCAAGAATTAAAAATACGTGCAATGGTAAAAGATGCCACTTTTTATAAGTATATTATATTAAAAGGAGATGGTTTATTATATCATGCAAAAGATAATGTAATGGTAGGACGTAATCCATCTGAAGTATATGAGTTTTTATCTAACCCGATGAATGAAGATGTTCTTGTAAAATTACAACAAGAAATAGAATCAGTTTGGGGTGATTAAAATAAGCTATGGACAATTTGACAATTAAAATAAAGATTCAGCAAAGGCTAAATAAATTAGCTAGTCAGGATTATGATAATATACAAGATTGGCAGATTGTAGAAGCATTTAATAAAGGTACAGTTGATTGGTGTCGTAGACAATTACACGGCACCAATTTAACTAAAACTGGAGATGAACAAAGCAAACGGAGAATAGATGATTTACAAGTTCTTCTTAGAGAGTATAACCTCAACATGGATGAAGAAGATTGTTATTTTGGTTCAGCAAATTGGCCGGAAAACTATTTTGAATTTAAGCGTGTTTCTTTTAAAGCTAATACTGATTGTTGCGAGAGTAATAAATTTATTGTTTATCTAGCTGAAGAAGAAAACGTAGATATATTATTACGTGATCCATTAAGAAAACCAAATTTTGAATGGAGAACAACCTTTTTAACTTTGGCTAATAACATAGTTAAAATATGGACTAATAATGAATTTGATATAAGTGAAGCTACTTTGCATTATTATAAACAACCTCGTAGAATAGAAATGCTTGGTGTGGCTAATCCCTACACAGGTATTCCTTCTACTGTAGAAGTAATATCAGAGTTTAAAGATGATATTGTTGAAGTAATAATAGAAGAAGCTGTTAAGATATTGGCTGGAGATCATGAAAATATTGCATCCAACCAAATTGCTGAGAAATCAGTAGAACAAAATAATTAATAATTAAAAAATAAAGACTTATGAAACATAATGATGCTATTAAAAAGGCTGCTACATCAGCTGTTAAAAAGGTTAATAAAAAACTTATAGATAAAGCTACTGGTCGAGAAGTAATTCAAAAAACATCTGATGATTTAAAATCATTTTCAATGAAAGAATGGTTAAAAGGGATGAAAACAGGAGGTATGGTTAATCCTAATGTGCGTTCTATGACAGATGTAGCTAAAGAAGCTATGATGAAAGCAAAAATGGGTAGAGAAATACCTAGAGGATATTAATAATTAAAATTTAAAATAATGACTTATTGGAGAGATGATGCGCGTAAGTTTTTAGCAAAAGCTGAAAATGGAGAAGAAAGACAAAGACGCGAAAAAAAAACTATAGCTGAACGGAGAAATGACAAAGCAGTAGCTCAAGGTTATGAAAGTTTTGCTGATAAAAAAGCACAAAGAAAAGCACAAAGAAAAACTATTGCTGAATGGAGAGATGAAAGAGCTCAAGCAATGGGATATGAAAATCTAGCTGCTAAGAAAGAAGCAGATAGAGCTGCACGACTAGCTAGAATAGAAGCTAGAAATAAACCTGGTAAAAAGGCGAAGGTTTTTTCTCCTTCAAATACATCTATAAGTGAAACTGATGTACAAACCACAAATGTTATTACAGGTGGTGCATCAGCTACAGGAGGTACTAGTACTGCAGGTTCTTCAGCCGATGTTAATGTACCTATAACAAATAGAACTGGAGTAATACCTAATCCACCTGTAGTTACAGAATCACCTCAACCTGTAATTACAGAAACACCAATAGAAGTTAATAGAACTGGTAAATTTGTACCTATTCCTGATCCAGCGCTTAGGAGAAATTTTGGTAATTCTGAATCAACTCCACAAGAGTTTCAAGCTGTTCCTAGCGATAGACTTGGAAATGAAAATCCAATATCTGGTGGTACAGGTGTTGAGTTTATGCCAGGTGGTAAAAAAGGAATGGAAGTAATGGCCAAAAAATATAGGTCAAGAGTTAGAGGATATTAATTTGCTAAAGTATTTGAAAGTAAATAATTATTTAGTAAATTATTATATAATGTTTGTAAATTAAAATAAAAAAAAATGAGTTATTTTTCACACGCCTTTAATAAGGCATTTCCGGTGACTGCAGAAACAGGAACATTTAATGGTGTTGCTGTAGCTAGCGGTCTAGTAACAGATGCTGGAGTTTCTACAGCTGCTTTGCGTGGTGTATCTGATGCACTACCAACTGTAGCACCAGTATTTGGATTATTTAATAGAGATAGTTATTTGTCAGTAAACTTGGCATCTGCTGAAATCGCAAATGGATCTCCACTTGTATTGGCAGCATCTTCTATTTTTCCTAATGACAAAATTGGACCTTTCCATGGTGGATATGCAGAGTCTAATAAGTCTAAGTACATTAATCCTAAGTATGTAACTGCAGTTTATAAATTTGCTGCTCAAAACCCACAACAGTCTATTTGGCATGTAGGAGTTACTAACGCACAACCTGGATTTACATTGAACTTTACAGCTCCTTGTGGTACAGGTTATACTGATGGTGTGTACACTAATGTACCTACAGTTAACGTTGTTGGTACAGGTACAGGACTTACAGTTGATGTAGAAATCGTTGGTGGTGAAATCATCTCAATGGTTGAAAATCAAGTTGGTTCTGGTTATGCTGCTCTTGATACATTCAGTCCAGATCCTGCAGTAGTAGGTACGCCAACGGCTGCTTGTGTTACTGAAATTGCTTCAGTAGGTGCTCAAGATTGTGAGTTTACTTTCCTTTGCGGAGAAACTTACAATTTGTTCATTAACTTGTCTGGTACTCCAGTACTACGTTACTTGAACCACGATGCTTACCGTAAGCTTGCTGCTTATACAGGATGTTGTCCTGATGGAGCAATTGAGCCAGTACCTGTAGACTCTACATTGGTATTCATTGATTGGGCTAACCAAATCATTGAGTCTCCATACTTAAAAGAGTTTGTTAGACCAATTGTATTTGATCAAGCAGGAACTCCTTGGTTTGCTACTGAAGCAGAAGCTGCCGCAGAAGGATGGTCTGGAAATACTTTTGATGCTTATGTATCTGCAGGATATGTAGCAGGTTCTCTTGCAGGTATGCGTTTAATCGGTGCATTTGTTGATACACAATTTGATACTTGTACTTTCCAAACTTCTGATTACTTTGGAAAAGACTTTGTTAAAATGGATATTACTTTATCAGATGAAGAAGGTAATCCATGTGATTTCAATGGTCTTTGTACATTTGAAGAATGTTGTGGATTTAACGGTCNNCGGTCAAGGATTTGGAGATACTTACTTAAAAGAAATTATTCTTGGTGAGTCTTATCTTCAAAATAACTTCTCTTCTGATCCGCGTATCCGTGAGATTACTCAAGGAAATGCATTAAGAGATGTTGTTGATCGTTATGCATTCTATGATAAGTATGTTATTCAACATTCTGTTCCTAGAACTAATAACCCAACAAGTGTGCATGATAATGATCAGTACAACCTATGTATTTATGTTCCTGCTGGAACTGACTTGAGTGCTTTTGAAACTTTAGTTCTTACTTGGTTGGATAATGCTGGTAATTATCTTGGAGCAGAACTTACTGAATTTGTTGAATACGGTGATCGTACTCCATGTCCAGTAGCTGCACTTCCAGTTGCACCATAATAGTTATTAAATAAACTATATTCTTGAAAGAGAGAATGGAGGACTTCTCTGTTCTCTCTTTTTTTTTAAAATGCATTTATTATGAAACACGCTTTAAGTTTATACATTCCAGACACTATGAATGATTGGTCATTGACTATTCAGGATACAAGTGTTTATTCAGACATTATTCCTATAACATGCCCAACATTACAAATTTTAGTACCTGGATTTGTAAGTGCTGTTACTGTAAATGATCAAACTATGCCAAATCCATTGGCACCTAATTTTACTAGGACTTTTACAGCTTGTGATTTAGAACTACAAACACAATCTTGCGGTACTCAATATGATTGCTTACCAGACGGAGTTTACGTTATTAAGTATAGTGTATCTCCTAACGATGTAGTATATGTTGAGTATAATCATCTTAGAATGGTTAAAGCATTAAAGAAGTGGAATACAAAATTATGTGAACTAGAATTGGCTCCTTGTGATCCACCAAGTGAAAAAAAGTCTAAATTAGATGAATTAATGAAAATCAAAGCATACTTTGAAGCTGCTAAAAATATGGTTGAATTTTGCCATAGAGCAGATAAAGGTATGGAACTATATAACTTTGCAAATAAGCTACTAGATAAATTAGATTGTAAAACTTGTTAAAACCAACCGATTATGCCAACAAGTGTATGCCCCAACTGTAACAAAAAATTATCATGTGGATGCAAAAGAAGAACAGCAAGTGACGGAAAACAATGTTGTGCTTCATGCGTATCTACATATGAAAAAACAATAAAGAAATAAAATGGCTACAACTTATTATGTAGGAACAAATAATCAAGTTAAATCAAGAGATTTAGTTTCTGCTACTGTACAAATACATACTCCATTTGGTGATAATGATTCTATATGGAGAGATGTAATGACGCATCCTACTAATGAGGATATAGTTATTATTGTAGGAACATCTTTTTATAGTGATCCTGATCCTCAAGTTCCAACTGAAAATGTAAGTATTCAAGTATCTACTGATGGTGGTACAACATGGGTTGTATCACAAGGTGATTGGAAAGATAACTGTAGTTATTTTTATGAAGTATGGTTTTGTGAAGATGGTCAAACTATTTGGGCTGTAGGAAAAGATGGTTGTGTTGTTAAGTCTACTGATATGGGTGTGACTTTTACAACTCAAACTTTTATAGCAGGTCAAGCCTATTCTCAAACTGCTGCTATTTATGCTCTTGATGATACAAATGCTATTGTTCTTGGTTCACCAGGCGAAGATGTAACTCAATCTGAATGTTTTGTTTGGCTTACTACCGATGGTGGTAGTAGCTGGATAACTTTAAATGGTGGAAGTACTTTAGTATTTCCAGATGCATTACAACCTGGGCCAAATATTGGTAATGCAAATGGTATATGGATGTCTAATGATATGCAGACTATTGTAGCAGCTACCGGATATACTAATCAAATTAGTACTGATGGAGGTGCAACATTTACAGGAGAAACAGATGCAGAATTGCAACCGCCAATAAATAAATATTATATGTATAGATCAGGTATACATTTAACATGGTATCCTACATATAATACTAGCAGTCCTGATGTATTTAGACATACAGGAGGTGTTGTTTTTCAAATAACGGAATCTGTAGACGGTGGTCAAAATTATTTAAGAACTAGGCATTATTCTAACGGTTTACCTGATTTTCCACTACCTCCTGGAAATACACCTGGTGAAATTCCTGCAGCACATTTTTATACATTATATGAAGGGTTTTATGCTCAAAATGAATATTTATATAGTAGTCAAGATGGTGGTGCAAGCGGTGTTATTATAGATAATTTCCAACAAGGAAGTCAAATATTATCAATATGGACAGGAGAAAGCCCTGTTGCTAATAATCCCGTATATTATGTATTTCAAGATTGTTGTGATGATAATTTATGCACATGGAACAATAACATATTAGTATTAGAGTATACAGGTATATGCGATGTAGGTTTTTGTCCTGATTATATACAACAACTTATTGTTACTTATTTTCAAGGTATTGAATATAACGGCTTTATATATAGTTGTCATGGTTGTTTAGTATTAACTGAAATAAGTGAATTACCTACTGATCCATATACAATAATTCCTTACGAAGCTGCAATTGGAGATACAACAGGAGATTATGTATTAGATTGGGTAGTAGGTTGCGATACATGTTGTACAGTATTTCCTTGCTATAAATTAACTGATTGTGAAGGAATACAAGATCCAATTTATACAGGAAGCGATTTAAATGCTAATTTAGGTGAAGTAATTACAATAGAAGAAGTTGATGGTGAACCTGTAAGTGGCTGTTGGTTAGTAGAACTATCAGATATAAATTGTGTAGATGTACCTACTGTTGTTATAGATAAATGTTATGCAACTTGTGAAGATTGTTTACCAGCTCCGCAACCACCATTAGCTCCTACGGGAAGAAATGTTTTACCTAACTATACTACAGGAAATTGCGATCCAAAAATAGTAGAAAAAGCTTTTTGTGATTTTGCTGATTTGATGTATAAAGATATGATGTCTAGAAGATATCAAATAGCACAATGCTGTCCTAAAGATGAAAATAAAATATGGATTCAAAAAGAAAAAATAAAAACTAAACTTCTTGAATCTGAAAATCCAACTCCAGACCAATGTAATCCTGAATGTTATGCTTATGAAGCTACAATATTTGATGGATTTAGTGCAGTAACTACATATACTGATTGTTATGGTGTAGAACAAGTAATAAACACCTTAGTAAGTGTTAACGTGCAATATTTAAATTTCTGTGCTTTAAATACTAATCCTCCTACCACTGTTATTTCAGATGCTGAAAATAATGAAGTAGGAACTTATGTTTTAAATCCTGTAGAAGATTGTGTTGTACCAATACCATTATTAAGATACTATGGCGTTTTAATTATACCAGAGCCAAACGGTGGTTCTCCAATAATAGTAGATTATAAAGATTCTGATGGTAATCCACAGCAATTAATTATTAATCCCTGTCCAGGAAAAGAGTGTGATGCCGTTGAACAATTTATTTGTGCAGAATACGGTACTATCTCTGTAAGTGATAATACAAGTCCTGTTGTTTATGCTGATAATGAGGATTGTCCAAGCGGTGAAATATGCGCCAAAGATTCTAGGATTACTTTTTACGGAGATTGTCCATAAGGATTAAATTTAGTATATTATATATAAAGAGTGTATGTTATGAGTAAACCAATAAATGCAAAAACTGAAGGATGTTCTCCAACATCATCTAATTGCGTTATCTGGCAAGGACCAGATATTAAGTGTTTGAATTTATGCAAAGGTGATACAGTTAGCGATGTAATATTTCAATTGGGTTGTTTATTGTGTAACCTTAAAGATGAGTTAGATGTAGATAACTACGATTTAACTTGTTTTGATTTAGCTAAATGTGATTTACCTACATCATTTATTGAGTTTATTCAAATAGTAATTGATAAGCTATGCAATTTAGAAAGTCAATTAGGTACACCTGAAGCTGAAGCAATAGCAGAACAAATATTAATTGTTGCTGCATGTTTTACTGCACAGTTGGGTAATTCTGCAACTATAAGTGATTATGTTACTGCTATAGGACAGAAACTTTGTGAGCAAGAAGTAATTATACAAAATCAACAAGTTGCTATTCAAGATTTATTAAATAGAATTGAGGTATTAGAAAATATCGTTAATCCTTAAAACTAAGACTTATGGGAAAAGAAAAACGATTAGCAAGAAAAGCTAAAAAGGCAGCAAAGGAAGCAGAAATGAAAGAACTTTATAAAGTTGAGGATTCTGTGATTGAATATAGTGGTGGTAAACCTGTTATGAGAGATGGAGGTATGATTAATCCTAATAAAGCTTTTAATCCTTTTGATTTAAAGAGTAATAATTTTAAAAAACAATAAAAAATGGCTTGTCCAGATTGTAATAATAAAAAAGTTGATTGTGGTTGTAACGGTGAGCCGTTAAGCATAAATCAAGTATGTAATCCAGTACAATGTGATACACAAGAATGCAGTGAATCATTTGATGCGCAATGTATTATATATACAGGATCAGACATTTTATGTGATAATACAATTCTTATTACAGCTGGAGATAATATAGCACAAGCTGTTGCTAATGTTATTGCATTCTTTTGTACACAAGATGGTGTAGATGCAGATATAGTTTGTGATACAGATACTGTAGTTGAAGCAGGAACAAGTATAAATGATGCATTAGATTTAATTGTAACATATTTTTGTGAAAAGCTTTTTGTTAATACAACTTACGATGTTATAGCTACTCCCGATCCTACAGAACCACTATGTACAGACTACGAACATACTATTACATATCTAGATCAATTAGGAGGAACAATATCAACTACTGTATTTAATACTAGAACTTGTGAACCTCTTGATATATGTAATGCAACATATCTTGATTCAGATCCAACTTCAGGAGATTTATTTCCTATTTGCAGAAATGGAGATTTAGGTACTATTGATTATAATGATTTATTAAGCGGTTTAAATAACGACTTGAATCAAATGCAATGGAATCTTATAAGTCTTAGTCCGCATGTTGTAGTAGATACACAAGACCAAGGATTAATAGTAAATCAAAATAGTATTGATTTTAATATAGATGCATCTGCAACACTAGGTAGAATAATATTAATTGTAGGTACTAATATAGGCACAACTCATACAGTTACTCATAGTAACCCAAGTGTATTTATTCAATATGGTGCCACAACAACAACTGCTGGTGCAGCAGGAAGTCTTACTATTGACGGAGAAGATACAGTCGAATTAACATATGTAGGTTCAAATAGATGGATGGTAACTAGATTTGTAAATCCAAGTGGTAATCCATTAGTATTTGTTTAAATTATAAATTATGGGTAATTGTGCAGGTTGTGATTGTAAAGATGGTGCTAGAGGACCTCAAGGTATACCTGGGCCACAAGGCCCACAAGGAGAACAAGGTATACAAGGTTTACCAGGAACTCCAGGTTTAACAGGCCCACAAGGTCCAGTTGGCCCACAAGGGCCTGCAGGAAATGATGGTGCAGATGGTTCTGTAGGTTTACAAGGACCTCCGGGGCCTCCAGGATCTGCAGGTTCTCCGGGAGCAGATGGTGTTAATGGAGCAGATGGTGCTCAAGGACCGCAAGGTGATCAAGGAGAGCAAGGTGATTCAGCATATCAAATTTGGTTAGATTTAGGTAATTCAGGAACTACTCAAGACTTTATTGATAGTTTACAAGGCCCTCAAGGTGTTCAAGGACCTCCTGGAAGTTATTTTATTCCGTGGGGTATTACAGCAGCACCTAGTCAAACTATTAATTTAACTGATGTACAATCTCAAGGATATACAATTGTTCATCCTACTAATGCTTTTCAATTACCTACTAATGCTACATTAGGAAGGATTTATAAATTTAGCGGAATTCTTACACCATCTACGTCTTTATATTATATTAATGCTGCTACAAATTCTACAATAGTAGTTGGTGGTACATATGGTACTGCAAGTACCGGTGTTTTAGAAGTAGATGCTGCAGATAGTATAGAACTTATTTGCACAGTAGATACTGTAGGTAATAATATTTGGAGTGTGGTAAGCCATTTTGATTCAGGTGGCACACCGTTAAATAATACCTGATGATATTTAAGATGTCACAGTTGGTTGGTTTCTATGTGGCTGACTAGGCCCCGGCTTATAATATAGGTCGGGGTTTTTATTAAAAAAAGTATTATGAAACTTAAAGAAATTGAACAGTTTTTAAGAGATAAACCTGGATATTTAAAAAAAGGTGCGGGTGCTTTAGCAGTTCTTTTAGAAACAGACATAGATAAATGTAAAAAAGCATTACGCAATGTCAAAAAACAATTGTCTTATCCTAAAGAAAAAAGTATAGAGGAGAATTTAACTCTTAGGTCTAGATGGCAAGTACAAACTAAAAATGGTGTTGAGTGGTTAGAAAGTTATAGAAATATAGAAACTGATCCTGAACCATTAACTGCTGAAGATTGGAAAGAAATAATATCTGATATAGGAGGAATTCAAACATTACATTCAGTAGAAGAACCTTTAGACTATAAACATTCACTTATAGTATGGTCATCAGATAAACATATTGGTGCTAAAATAACAGATGATTCTTTATATAAATACAGTTATAACGAACATATATTTCATAAACGCATGGTTAAAATCTATGAAAAGGTTTTAAAGTATTATGATAAGTATGGTAAGTTTGATGTATTAGTATTAGCAGACCTTGGAGATTCATTAGACGGTTGGAATAAAAAAACTACTAGAGGAGGTCATGATTTACCGCAAAATTTAAATAATAAAGAAGCAGCTAAAGTACATTTCTTTACCCATAAGTGGTTTTACGATAGCTTGATTAAAGCTAACATTGCTAATAAAATACTTATTTGGAATGTAACTAATGATAATCATTCTGGAGATTTTGGTTGGATGGCTTGTTTTGGTTTAAAGCAATATGCTGAATTAGCATGGCCTGATGTAGAATTTGTAAATCAAGAAGAATTTTTAGGACATTTTACATTATATAATAGAGCGTTTATAACTACTCACGGAAAAGATAAAACAAATCGTTTTAAAAATTTACCTTTAGCCTTAGATGATAAAACAGAAGCATTTTTAATGGATTATGTATTACACTATAAGTTGACTAATTATAAGATTCATGTACGCAAAGGAGATTTGCATATGAATATGTTAGATTGCTCTAGGAAAAAGATGAGTTATTTTAATGTAGGTTCTGTATTTGGTTCATCTGATTGGGTAATGGATAACTTTGGAGATGGAGATGCCTCATGTGTATTTGAACTTATAGAAGAAGAAGGAAATGATATAGAACCAAAGATAACTTGGTTGTAAAGCTCGTTAATTTTAAGTATATTATTTAAGTAGATATGTCGTATAAAGTACCGAACAAAAAAGGAAATAGAGTTAGAAAACCTACAAAGTCAATTGTAGATTATAAAATGCTAATAAACTTTAAAAATAAGCATCCTGAATATAGTTCGATTACTAAGACAGATTTTAACAAAATTATTAGAGAGTTTAATTCTAATATTGTTAAAACTACAATTGATAATAGAGATGGTTTACGATTACCAGAAAGGTTAGGTTTATTACAAATATTGACTTTTCCAAAACCTAAACGTAAGTTTATTGATTTTGGTAAATCTAATAAAGATGGTGTAATAAGATACCATGGTAATTGGGAAACAGATAATAAAATTGGAAAGATAGTATTTTCTAATACGCTAAACGGATACTCCTACAAAAACTGTAGGTTTTGGGGATTAAATCCATCTAGGTATTTTAAAAAGGAAATGTCTGAACAGTTTAAAAGAAAATGGCAAAAATATATTTACGTTGATAATAAACGGAAATAAAATAATACATAATGAATACAATTGGTGAATCTATAGCTAGAGTAAGAGGTATATTAAAAGGATCAAATGAGGATTCATTTCTTACTGATCGTTTTGTTTATAGTATTATTTCAAAATACGCTAAAGTAATTTTACGTAGAGAGCAGAATCAGCGTAAGTTAATGAGCCATGATGAATTATTTGAAATGCTTTCTTTTGTTGAATTAATTGAAGTTGATAAAATAGAAGCTGATTGCGCACCATTAAAATCAGGATGCACTATTAAAAGAACAGCAGAGAAGTTACCAAAATTATTTAACGGTGCTAAAGGCCCTATGATAAGAAAAGTATATTCAGTAGATGGTTCTTATGATTATGTACAAACATCACCAACTGCATATATAGCATTAAGTAAGTCTACAAACTTTAAGTATAATAAACAAAAATACTTTTGGTTTAGAAATGGATATTTGTATTTACCTGATACTGAAGTAGAAGCTATAATGATTGAAGGATTATGGGAAGATACTTTAGATGGATATTGTTCTACAACAGAACAAGATTGTATACCAATGCAAGATAGAACTTTTGCTTTACCTGAATATCTTTTTGCTGAAGTAGAACAAATGGCTGAACAAGAATTTGGTATGACAATAAAATTACCAGATAATGGAGCAGATGATGGACAAAATATATTAAGACAGTAAGATGAGTAGATATAACTTAAAATATAAAACATTTGATCAGTTATTAGCAGAAGTTAAATCTGATTTTGATTCTTACAATTTAGAAGATTTAATCAAACCTCAACAACTAATTAAAGTTGCTAAACGTGTTAACTACGAATTAGGTTTAAGAATTAATCAAACTAAAAATGTTGTATTAGAAGTAGAAAAAGGAAGAGCTAAGTTACCCGATGATTTTATGACTTTAAACTTCATGTATATCTTAGGTAAGTATAAAACAGTTACACCTATGATACAAGGTACTCACGTTGAAGAAGTGCCTTTAGGTGTGCCTACATATCAACCTGGAGTAAAGTCTATAGATATTTGTGCTACTCCTGATCCTTGTCCTACTCCTGAACCAGAGTGTCCTGATCCATGTCAAGCACCAGAACCATGTGGTTGTCCGCAATGTGGTTGCAATACTTGGATTAATTGCAAAGGAGAAGAAATGCAATTGATTCAAAAGGTTAAAATGGAAACTAGAGAATGGACAGAATTTTATCGTATTAAGTTAGTTAATACAGATGAAACAATGTATGATCCAAATTGTCCTAACAATAGATGGATGGCTAAAAATACAGCATTTATTAAAGATGGTTATGTGTATACTTCATTTAAAGAAGGAACACTATACGTTAATTATCAAGGATTAATGGAAGATGCTGAAGGATGTTTATTAGTATTAGACCATGATGGTATTAATGATTTTTATGAATATGCAGTAAAAGATAGAATATTAGAAAATCTTTTAATTAATGGTGAGTCTGTTGCGCAAGGAGCATTGCAATTAGTAGCTCAAAAATTAAGAGCTGCTCGTAACCACGCATACAGTATAGTAAATACTCCTGATTTTGCAGAATTAAAAGCTGTATGGACAGCTAATAGAAAAGCAATGTTTCACAAGTATTATGATATGTTTATCTAATGGCAAAAAGAAGAAATACAGGTGGTGTACCTATGTCAAATAATACATTTGATGGTAGTGTAATAACAGATATAAGAGATTATCATCTTCCTGCAAAAGCATGGACTCATGCTAGAAATGCTATTAATAATACTCATATAGGTGATTTAGGAGATATAAGTAATGAACCAGCTAATAAGTTTTGTACTGCAGCAACATATGATATAATAGGCGCAATACATTTAGAGAAAACTAAGTGGGTGATATTTAGTACTGATGATAGTAATTCTGAAATAGGAAGATTTGATTCAGAAACTTGTATATATGAAGTAATAGTTAATGATCCATGTCTTAATTTTAGAAAGATAAATTTAATATCAGGAGCAAGTAGACCTACATTTGATTGTGATTTTCAGGTATATTGGCAAGATAATTATAATCCTGATAGAACATTAATATTAAATCAAGTACCGTGGGTACAAGAATGCACCGATGATAATGGTGAGGAACCTGGTGGTTGTATTACTTGTGTAGATACTGATGAATTAGATTGTAATAAGATATTACTAGAAGCACATATTAAACAACCTTGTTATAGACTAGAGCGTAGTGCTACAGGTGGTAATATACTTAACGGTTCTTATTATATACATATAGCATATTTAGTAAATAGTCAAAGAGTTACTGATTATTTCCCTATGTCTAACGTGTTGAGTTTGTTTACACATGAAGATATTAATTCTGCTATTGAGATATACTTAGAAAACTTAGATGAAAACTTTGATGAATATGAAGTTGTTATAGTATCACAAGTAGCTGAAAAATTACAAGCAAGGCAACTTGGTATATATAGTACTAATCAGAATCATATTACCGTTGATATTATAGATGATAGACTTCCTGCGGTTAAACCTGATGAGTTACTTATTATTAATCCTATTGCTGATAAGTCAGAAGGTATTTTTTCTGTAGGTAAATACCTATTTCGTACAGGCATTACCGGTAAGTTTGATTTTAATTATCAACCGTTAGCTAATCAAATTAGAACTAAGTGGCAAACCGTAGAATATCCAAAGTACTATTATAGAGATGGTGGTACTAATGTTGGATATATGAGAGATGAAGTTTATTCATTCTTTATACGGTTTATATATAAAACAGGAGATAAATCTAATAGTTATCATATTCCGGGTAGAGCAGCAAGGCCGTATCTTACTCCTGATGGTAGTGGTACTTTAGATGAGGATGCAGATTACACAGGTGCTGCATATCCTGCTAATCCAAATAATATTGAAGATGCACAAGGATTTACTCCTAAAGTATTTGAAATGTTTAATACTGCTTCAGGAACTGGTGTTAATATACCATTAGATGATGGTGGAACAGTAGTTGCTGAAGGAGATATGGGTTATTGGGAATCATCTGAATTTTATCCAGACGAAACTCCTGAAATATGGAATGTAAATGATCCTGCTCATCCTGAATGGGATTTATGCGGTAAACCTATTAGACATCATAAGTTTCCTGAAAATACATTATATGATGGTAATGGTCAAAGTACTATTACAAATCATTATTTAAATGGTGGAGAAACTATTAGAATAATGGGAGTTACATTTGAAAACATACAAACTCCTGTTGATAATCAAGGAAATCCTATACCTAACATAGAAGGATATGAAATATTAAGAGGTTCTAGAGATGGAAATAAAACAGTATTGTTTAAAGGTATTATAAACAATATGCGAATATTTGATATACCAGAAGGTATTTCTCAAAATAGAACTGGTTTATATCCTAACTATCCATTTAATAGTTTAGAGCCTGATCCATTTAATTCTATTACGGAAACATCTTATGAAACAATAGGTGGTTTAACAGGATATGAACCTAACGATAGATACAGTAAAAAACATTTTACTTTTCACAGTCCTGATACAATGTTTTATAAACCTTTTATTGGACAAAAAGAATTAAAAATATATGGTGCTTTTTATGGCGATGCTATAGCAGAATACTTAACACCTGAAAAACACCCTAAACATACTTTTGTTACAGACGTAGCTTTTTACGTAGGTGTAATTGTTGGTATTGGTTTTGCTATAACACAAGCTGTTGGTAAGAAAACTACGAGTGTTAAAAGTCCTGATTATTATAGTTACCCTGTTTTAGTAGGTACGGGATCAACTACAGTTCCTTTATTAAATCAAGCTGGTAAAGCGATTCAAGCAGGAGCAGATGCAGCATTAAATGCAGCAGATACAACTATTAAAGAAGTTCTTGGTTTAGTTGATGCAGTTCTTGGAACTAATTTTTCTAAAAATACTACAAAAGCTGCCGAAGAAGTTGGCGTAACTACAGCAGTTGATGGTGGTGGTACTAATAAACCAGGATATACATGGACTAGAGAAGGTACCGATCAAGATAATATACCAACAGCATTAAAGATATTCCAAGGTGCAAATTTATTTTTAGCAAATGTGGCAGATGGTACAAATCTATTTTTAGATTTAATTAGAGTATTTTCTAAAGCTAAACAATTTGTAAGAAATTATGTGGGTTATTCAGCTTATGAAAATTTTGCTAATCCGTATATTCCAAATAAACGTAGATTAATAGATACGGCTAATTATTTAGATCCACATTTACAAAACTTCAAAACAACACATCGAATAAATAATATATTAAGAGATAAAACAGTTGCTTTTGAAACAGCAGATGATGTAGATGATTTAATAGGCACGTTAGCAGATAATACATTTAATCAAATGAAAATGTCTGATTTGCCTAATAACGGTAAAGATCCTCAATTTACTAGGAGAGCCTCAAGTCATTATACTGCTATGAAAACTAGATTGAGAAATCAATATGGGCAATTGCAAAGTATAATACAACTACCTACACAATCTTGTCTTACAACAATAGATCAGTCTGCTACAGGCACTATATTTGGAGGAGATACATATATTGGAAGATACCAAGAAAAAAATACATTTTATCATTTTTTAAGATGGTTGTATGACCAACCAGATTATTCTGAATTTAATTATCATTTATATGATACGGTACAACATACAGCTTTTTGGATGGATACAGAACCATTTGATACAGGAGATTTTGTACAAAGTATAGGACAAGCGTTTACAGATTTTATTAGTTCGTTGAATCCTGCGGATTTCTTTCAAGCTATAGTTACACCATCAGATAAGCATTGTTTTGATAGAGGTAATTTAACAGGCTTCTTTACTTTGAAAAATGTATGGATGTATTTATTTCATTCAAGCGTTAGAGATTTCTTTGTGGAATCTGAATTAAATGTTGACCATAGAGATCATGGTGGAAGTAATGCAACAAGACATTGGGATGCTTTACAAGATTTAGATACTATGTTTGATATGTCTATTATTAAAGCAGGTAACTTTTATAAATTAGATAAAAGTTTAATGGTGTCTAAATTACCATTTGCTAAAGTTAAATGGGGTATAATGCAAGATAGACAATATAACCCAACTCTTGCTGAAACTTGTTATACAGATTATCCTTTACGATTAATATATTCATTGCCTCAACAAACTGCTTTAAAGAAAGATAATTGGAGTGTATTTTTAGCTAACAACTATAAAGACTTTACAAGTAAAGTTACTGCAATTAAAGCTGTACGTTCTACAGGTATTATGCTGCTGTTTGAAAACGAAGCTCCTGGTGTATATCCGGGTGTAGATGAATTGCAATTAAAAAGTGGTACATCTGTTACTGTAGGAGATGGTGGATTGTTTTTAAGAGAAATGCAACGTCTTTCTAATACAGATGATGAATATGAATACGGTTCTTGTCAAAGCCGTAGAGGAACTGTAAATACTCCTGCAGGTTTATTTTATATGAGCCAAGATCAAGGTAAAGTATTTTCTGTTACAAGTGGTATTAAAGAAATAACTATACAAGGTAATAATTATTGGTTTAATCAGTATTTACCGTATCAGTTATTAAAAGATTTTCCTGAATATGATATACTTGATAATCCTGTTGCGGGTATAGGTTGTCAAATGGTGTATGATAATGAATGGTCTATATTGTATTTATGTAAAAAAGATTATAGAGCAAAACCTGAATATTTACCATTAATGGAATATATCGGTGAAGGTAGATTTTTAGTAGATGGAATAGCAACAATTAGAACAGGTGATCCTAGATATTTTGATAGTGCATCATGGACAGTTAGTTATGATGTAAAACAAGGTCAAGAAATATCTTGGCATGATTGGCATCCAGGTTTAGCAATGGGTGCGCCTAATTCATTCTTTACTACCAAGAATCAAACTATTTGGGAACATAATAAAAGATGTGATTTATACTGCAATTACTATAACGAAGATTATCCTTTTGAAATAGAATTTCAATTAGATAATTTACCTGCTGTAACTACGATTAAAAACATAGAATATTTCATGCAGGTATTTGAATATGAAGATAACTGTAGAGATAGATTCCATGTACTAGACTTTAATTTTGATGAAGCGGTAATATATAATTCAGAACAAGTTAGTGGTTTATTAAGGTTAGTGCTACAAACAAAGAATGATGTCCTACAGCTTTATCAATATCCAATAGTAGGATTAAACGATATACAAACAGTATACTCTAAAGAAGAACATAAATATAGGTTTAATCAGTTTTGGGATGTTACTAGAGATAGAGGTGAATTTTCTTTTACATCAGAACCAATATGGTTAACAGAACCTAATGGATATATTAAAAACTTAAATCCTGCTAATTTAAATTATCAGAAAACAGAATTTCAACGTAAAAAGATAAGACATAATAATAATAGAGTACTATTAAGAAGAACAGTCTGTGGAAATAAAAATATGATTATGTATCTTGCTAATACTAAACTTCAAAACTCTCCAAGATAATGAGTCTAAATAAAAAACAATATTATACTTCGGGAAGAACTTTAAAGTCTAAAGGTAATCAATCTATGCTTAATGCTATAGAAAGAAATGCATATAGTCCGACTCGTAAGTTATCTACTAAAAGAGAATCTTTTGTTAATCCGGAGCTTGATGAAATGAAGTGTGGAGGTTTAACTAAAATGGGATATGGCGATGAAGTTTTAAAAACATGGGCAGAAAATTGGAAACCCGTTGCAGGTGATGATTCTACTAGAGTAAATCCAGAATGGTATACTAAAATGATTGAGAATAAAGGTCAACCAAAAGTAGGACAAACTTATGATGATTGGTGGACTTCAGATGGTAGTACTCCAGGAATTAGACCTGATAAAAGAGTTTGGGATGGAGAAAAATGGGTTGAATCAGAAACAAAAGTTTCAGCTAATATTCCTAGAAATCTTGGTGAATTAAAGCAATATATGTTAAACACACCATCTCAATTACGTATTCCTACTACTGAAGGTTATGATGATCCACGCTTTTATAAGTACGGTTATGCAAATTTTAATCCAGAAGGTGCTGTAGGCGGTGCAGGAATAGGTCATATAAAAAGTGGTTTAGAAGCAAACATAGGAGGATTTGTACCATATGATGTTTTTAAAAATCCTTATTTTAAAGGAGATTATAATATTGGATTAAAAAAGAATATAGGGCCGCTTTCAGTTGGTACTAGTTTTAATATACCAATTGGAGGATATACAGATGAACAAGGTGTTTTTAGAATGGATAGACCTAGAATAACTCCAAATTTAAATTTGAGTTTGGGTTTGAAAACAGGAGGTGAAGTATTAGAACTTACTGATGAAGAAATTCAACAGTTAAGAGCAGGAGGGCATATAGTTGTTGAATCTAAGAAAAAAAGAAAATTAGCAAAAGCTAGTCATGGAGGTGAACATGATGGTGAAGCTAGACTTGGATATACTAGAAAAGATTTAAATAAAGCTAAAGAAGAACTTGCTAATTATATGTCATATTCTGAATGGAATGCAGATGGTACTCCTGTAACTATAGATCAAAAAGTTAAAGAGTATTACGATGCAGCTAGAGCTAGGGATATAGCTAAACAAGAACGATGGAAAAATATTGTACGTAATAATGATAAATCAAAAAGAGAAAGATTTAGTCTATTAAGAAAAGATAAAGAATTTAAAGACTTTATTAAAAATACAATGGATGACATCTATTCTATTAGTGGTAAAAAATATGATTTAGATGATGGATTATCTAATCAATATCAAGGAATAGGAAATAGAAACTATCAGATTGCAAGTGAAGATTATTCAGACTCTAGAATGAGGTTTAAATATGACCCAAATGATCCCGATGCTAATTCACAAGGATTTGTTCAAGAAGTAGAATTAGGAGAGACCACAGTTTTTAATCCTAATACTTCAGAAAAAGAAAAAAAGAATTTTTTCCAAAAAATTAAAGAAAGAAGAAAAAAAGCCCAAATGATAAATCACGTTATGGCCGAATTAACAGGTTCAGGTGATTTGCCTTTAAGTTATTCAGATGATGCAGAGTGGCAAAAGTTTTTAGATAAATATGAAGAAGCTGTTAGAAATGCAAAAAATGAACAACTGTATATTAAAGAATTAAAAGATAAAGATAAAAAGAAAGGAGAGTATAAAGGACTATCTCAATGGGACGCTAATGCAAAATTTAAAGAAAAATACGATAGAAATAATTGGATTCAATTTGATCAAAATGCTTATTTTGAAGAAGAACCTGGGCAATATGAATTTGCTGCTGATATAGACCAAGAAAGAAAAAGACAAAGTTTTGAAGGATTAGCAAATACGGCAATAGAAATGACAGGAGTTCCTACGATTGCAAGAGTAGCAACAGCTCCCGTTGAAACTCTTGAAGATGTAGTAGAAACAGGAGCGGATTTAATTACAGCTCCTTTTGTAGAGGGAGATATAAACCCATGGACTGGAGAAAAGTATTGGGCTAATACAGAAGGTTTATTTGATGCACTCGGTGTTGCCGCACCTATTATTGGTATAGGAGGAAAAGTAAAACCATTTAATTATACAAAACCTATAAAAAATTGGATGCGTTATACAGATGATTTAGATAATGTTTACATCCCTCAAAAACAAGTTCAACAAACAAAACAGTATACTAAAACTAATGCGGATAGAACAGTTCCAACACGTAAAGGACTTAAACAAACAACATTAGAGGATGAATTTAATACTTTAGCTAATATGAATGAAGTTAGTGGAGGTAGAAGTGTTGTACCTGTTCAAAGCTATGGCGATGGTGTTATGATTATGGATGATTTAACTGATGCAGGATATCAACAATTAGATGAGTTTATAGATGCAGGAGGAAAAGTTGATGAATACGCTATTCGAAATTTGAGAGAAGATTTAACTCGTTGGCATAGTGAAGGTATATTACATGGTGATTTAAAACCAAATAATATTTTTTATAACTCTAAAACTAGAGAACTTAAAGTAATTGATCCTGCTGGTTATCCTATAGACCTTAAATCTACAAATTTGAAACAATTCAATAATGCAGCAAAACAAGATTTAAAATCTTTTGATGATATATTTGACCAAGGAATTATAGATAAAACTAAAAGACTGTATAGAAAAGTAAGACCACAAGGACAAATATATGGAGAAGGTCCGGGAACAAACTTAACAAAACAAGATGTATATGAGATTAAAACCGAGATAAAAAATTGGTTAACATCAGATGAATATGCTACAAGAAGAATGGCTCGTACCGGAGAAACAAGAGCAGAAGTAGATGAAGCTGTAGATTTAATGTTAAAAAAAGGAGAACAAGCAAATATACATTTTGGAAAAGATTTAGGCAAAAAGGGACCCCTTGGATACCAGCGAGAGGCACAGCCATGGGATGCTGCGCCTAAAGTAAAAGTAAGTACACGTGCTGGAAATAAAGAACGTGAAGTATTAAAGCATGAATTACTACATCAATATTCTGATACAGGAGTAAGTCCAATTAATGAATGGTATTATCAAAATTATCCTTTAATTGGTAATATTGAAAAAGCACCTTTTAAATCTACTAAATTTAAAAATATAAATACTCAATCAATTTTTAATCCAAATATTAAAACATTGTCTGCTTATGAATCGCTACCTTTTGAACAACAAGTAAGAGGGTTAGCACTAAGAGATAACCTTTTAGCCAAAAATAATTTATCTGTTGAATCTTCATTAACTAAAGAACAAGTTAAAGAATTTACAGATGACTTTATAACTAATAGTATTTCTTATAAAAATAATGACTATTATAAGTTATTAGTATCAGAACAAAAGAAAATTGCAGACGAAGTGCTTCAAAAGCATGGCTTTAAAACTATAGCAGATGCAAAAGGTTCTGGAAAAGCAACCGCTCTTAATAAAGAAATTGCTGATAAGTTTGCGGCAAGTATACAAAACTGGCTAAATACTTTATATGCTGTTCCTGCTATTGGAATAACAGGTGCATTAACATATGAAGATTCTCAAGTTCCGCAACAAAAATATGGAGGAGAAGTTATGGAATTAACAGATAAAGAAATTGAAAAATTAAGAAAAGGAGGACATATTGTTATTGAACAGTAAATATTTTTTGTTTATCAATACTCATTTTAATTGAGTATATTATATATAAGACCTTGTATTATGAGTAAAAAGAAAAAAGTAACAGTTTACAAAATGCCAAAAGCGCAGGATGGAATGCAAATGGCAGAAGGTGCACCACAAGAACAACAAGGTGGTGCTGAACAACAGATGCAACAACTTGCTATGCAAGTACAACAAATGCTTGAACAAGGAGCTGATCCTGCTCAAGTTGTAGCAGAGTTAGTACAAGGTGGAGTTCCACCACAAGTAGTTGCTCAAATCCTTGTTGGATTAGGAATGCCGCAAGAACAAGTTGTTCCTATGATTGAACAAGTAATGCAACAAATGCAAGGTGCTCAACAACAAGCTCCTCCACAAGAAGCTATGCCACCAGAAGCTATGGAACAACAAGGTCAACCTATGATGGAAGATGGTGGTGATATACCAAAACTTATAGACGGTACTCCAGGTACTAGCCTTGCTTTGCAAAATATATCTAGAGGATATAGAGGAAGAAAAGGATTATTGACTCCATATTTAGGATATGCTGGAGGAAGATGGGGAGGTGGATATTCTGGTACTGATGAAAGTAATTATGGCATTACAGGAGGTATAGATTATTCATATCCTTTAAAATTTAGAGATCGTGCAACTAGTGGTGTTATTGGAGGTGGTGTTTATGGTGGTGATTATGGTCTTGGAGTAAAAGGATTTCAAAACTTTGGATCTAATTGGAACCAAATGGCAATTGGAAGTTCTATTCCTAAAGTAAGAGCAACTACAACATTAGGATATGATACTGTTCGCGGAGCATATGGAGATTTAATGGCAACTCAAAATTATCCAATTATAGAACGGAGAGATCAATATTTAACAGTAGGCCCAAGAGCAGGTTTTGGTTATCAGTCTAAAGCTATGGTTGATGATCCATCATTAGCAGATAATATTATTTCTAAATCAAATTTACAATATGGTTTAACCGGTTCTTATGGAAGAAAATTAGGAGATGGTTTGTTTGATGTTACTGCTAATTTAATGTTTGATCCAATATCTGGAAAATTAGCAACAAAAGAGCGTGCAGAATCAGGTAATGTTCATTTTTCTCCAAGGTTTTCTGTAACTGGTTCTTATACTTTACCTGTACAAAAAAATAAAGTAAAAGATGTTATAGCAAAACAAGAAGCAAAAGATAAAGCTATTGACCGTGCTGCTGAAGTATTAGAACGTAGACAAGAAGTAGAATTAGATAGACAACAGCAAGGAGAAACAGAATTTGTTAGAGGTATGCAAGATGGTGGTGAAGCTGAAGCTATGCAACAAATGGTTGCTCAAATAGGACAAGCTTTACAAGAAGGTGCTAATCCTCAAGAACTTATCGCACAACTTCTTCAAAATACAGGAGATCCGCAAGTAGTTTTACAACTTATGGCTGCAGCTACAGGTGCGGATGAACAAACTGCTATGGAACAAATTGCACCTATGGTTCAAGAAGTTGCACAGCAAATGCAAGGTGGACAAGGTATGTCACCTCAAGAGCAAATGATGCAACAATCTATGAAAAATGGTGGTATGGTTCCTCCGGGTTATCATAGAATGCCTGATGGTTCTATTATGGCTGATTCTGCTCACATGGATGATGGTGGACAGGTTAATCAACTTATGATGGGTGCTATTAACCCAACTAAAGATGATTTCCTTTCTCTAAAGAAAAGAATGTTAAAGGAATTGAAAGCAGGTGGTACTACTAAAGGCTTTGATTCTANNAAGAGTTGCCTTATTGAATCAGCAGTTTGATAAAGTAATGAAAGAATTTGATTCTTTACCAAAAGCTGTCTTAGGTGCAGATACTCAACAAATATTAAATGCATACGGATATACAGAAGATCAATATAATAACGATCCTGCCATAAAAGCAGAAGTAGATGCAACTTCAATAGGTACTGGCGGTATTATGTCCGGTAAATCTAGTTCAAATAATACCAATACTAATACGACTAATACCAATACTAATACAGGTGGATTAACAAGAGAAGATGTTCAACAAATGATTAATGAACAAAATAGAGGAGGTTATTATCCACAACATTTTTATCCAGGTTGGGGGCCTGGAGCATATGATCCTTATTATGGACAACAAAGGTCATTAGGAGGTAGAGCTGTACAAAGTTGGGATAAAACACCATTAGGTATGTTATTTGGTTCTACACAATATAACCCAACAGGTAATTGGCAAGGTGAAGGAACTGGAGAAATGGCAGGTATGTCACCTCAACAAGCTGAACAACATATTCAAAATTTAATTGCAGAAGGAAAGATTTCAGGTAATGTTCGTAGAGGATACATAACTCGTAGAGGTAAAATAAAAAATCGTCCGGGTATATTAGGTAATAGACCACAAGCTGTGCAATTTGATTATGCTTATACAGATAAGTTAGGTACACGACCAGGTAATTTAGCAGCTGGTACACAACCAAATCAAAATATGGGATTGGAGGATATACTTGCACAACATAATGTTTCATATGAAGATTATATGTCTGGCAATATTGATCCTCGAAATAAGTATGCTATTGATTACGAAATGCAGAAGCAAGGTATTAATGCAGGAAGAACTTGGCAACCAGGAGATAAAGATTATGAAGGGATAAAAGATAGAAGAAGAGGAAATCATTTAGCAACAAATCCAAGAACTGGACAAAAAGAATATGTTTCAGAAAGCAAAGCTTCACGTTGGCAAGACGATGCTGTTAATACACCTAGTGTAACTGATAATGAGAAAATAGATTATAGTTCTTTTACTAATGAAGAATTACAAAAAATAGGTGATCCTAAAGCTCTTAAAGAATTAAAGAAGAGAACTCAACAAGTTCCTACAACGCAAGGTTATACGGAACCTACTGTAACCGAAGAAACTGTGGTTGCACCAATTACACCAACAGTACCACAAGGTTGGTTACAATCTCAAATTGGTCCAGCACCGTCTGAACCAGTATACCCACCAACAGTACCTACATCTGATGAAATGTTGAAACAATATAAGGTTATTGATCCAAATGCAACATATAATCCTGATACAAATAGTATTCAATATGTAGATGATAAAGGTCAACAAATGACTGAATATTTAATGCATGGAGGTTTAGTATCTAATCCAGGTAGACCTATATGGGATTGGAGAGATATGAAATGGAAAGGTGGACCTAGAGCTGCTTTATTTCAAGCTAAATTGGGTGTAGAAAATCCATATGAAAATACAATGGCTATAGATCCGCAAGGCTCTTACCGTTATGTACAAGAAATGGAAAAAACTGTTAATCCTGCACAAAGAGGACAAGCTTTATATGAAATAGCAGATTGGGTAAGAAATAAAGGTTTAAATATTAGACAAGCTACAACAAGCGATGAAGCTACTGAAGCAAGAGCAGGAATGGTAAATCCAATAGATGCGCCTCCAGGATTATTAGGTTATTATAATCCGCAATCAGGAGATGCTACATTTTCTAGAACTGGTGCTTTAGGTACAGGAGTATTAGCAGGAACAGGTACAGATTATGATGTTTATGGTCAAGGTAATCAAAGAAATTTATATAATGAATTTAGTCCTGATTTTCAACCATGGTTAAAAATTAAAAACGGTGGTATGGTATTAGCTCAAATGGGATTACAAGTTGGTGATGAACTTGATTTAACAGAAGAAGATATTGCAGAAATGCAAAGATTTGGATTTCATGTAACAAGAATATAATATGGCTAGAGTAAAAATAACTGGTTTACCGACTGCACAATTTGGTGCTGAAGTTAAAGATAAAAAAACTAAAGAGCCTACGCATCCTACATTACAAGCAGATGATAGAGAAGATGCTAATGTAGAAATAGAAAAAGGTGAAGTTGTTGTATCTACAGATGGTGTATCTAATCAAAAACGTACTGCAACAGCAGGAGGTAAAAAACATCATGAAGGAGGTACACCTGTTAATTTGCCTACAGGTTCAGCAGTATATTCTGATCACTTAAAACTTAAAGATCCAGCTTTATTACAAGTATTAGGATTTAGTGGTGATAAACCAAAAACTTTTGCACAAATAGCTAAAAAGTGGGAACTGTCTACATTAGTAGATAAAAGAGAACAAGAAGGTATTGACCAAATAACTAAAAGAAGTTTAGATAAAAGTTTAGAAGATTCAAACTTTAAATTAAGTTTAGCTTTTATATTACAACAGTTTCATGAAAAGAAAGCAGGAGAACAAGTAGAACACTCTAGACATTTTGAACCGTTCTTATCAAGAACAGGTATGTCTTATGAGCAACTATTTGATGCTATGGGTGAAGAAGAATCTCAACTTTCTGATGAACCATCTCCATCTGGAGTAGGAATGCAAGAAGCTAAACTAGGATATGAAATACCTAAAGCGCAAAACGGATTAGATTTACCACCTTATGATGAAAATATGGCATTTTCTCCTGAAGGTATTCAATGGTTAAATACTTTTTTAGGAGATTATAACTTATCACTATTAGATCCATATAAATCTTCTAAACAATCTGTATTAGATGCTACTTATCAGGCACAAATTAAAGCTGTAGAAGAAAATCCAGATTTAGTATATAATTTTATGACTACGGGTAAAGATGGTAAAAAAAGCCATAGACCTAATAATGAGCTTCAAGCTATAATGAAGAAAGCTTATAAAGAAGGTCGTTCTACAATTGCTCCTAGTGATAATGGTAATTATACCAATGCTGATTTAAGCAAAATGATTGCGGAAAATAAAGCAGATAAAACAAAAGGTATTGGAGCTGCAGAAGTGCTTGAAGGATATAAAGATAAGAAGTGGTGGTATAGAATGGTTACAGATAGAATGGAAACTGTATCCCAAGAACGATATAATGAACTACTACCAATACTTGAAAAAGAAGGTATTACCCAAAATGGTATAACTTATTTATATGAAGGTAATGGTGTATATAAAGCATATAAAGTTTTAAATGGTAATGTTACTCCAGTAGAGCCTGATCCTAAAGTTGTTGATGAATTATATAAATGGGATGTAAGACATATTGATGATTCTGAAGCTCCTATTAATATGGACTATAGATGGGAGAATAAACGTGCTTTAGCTCAAGCTAGAAAGAATAGACGTAATATTCCTTATCTAAGACCATTAATGGCTGTTCCTGAAACATATTATACAGAACAAGCATATTATAGTCCTGACCAAGCTATTGCGGCTCTACAGTCTGAATCTGCTGCGCAACAAGAACAAAGAGCAATGTTTGCTGCTCCACAACAACAATTGGCTAATCAATTAGCTAGTCAATCTATGCAAATGATGGGGCAAGTAATATCTCAATATGCAGATAAAAACGTTGATGCATATAATAGAGAGCGTTTATTTAACACTCAAGTTGCACAAACAGCATCAAATCAATTAGCAAATCAAGTACAAGGACATCACAATGCTTATACAATGTTAAAGCAGAATTATGCTAATGCTTATCAAAATGCAGATAACCAAGTTGCTGCTCAAGAGATTGCTATGCATAAAGAACGTGCAGACCGTAAGAATCTTGAAGCATCTATAGGAGAACAATATATAATTGATCCGGACACAGGACTTCATGTATTTGTAAAAGGAAAAGACTTTTATCCTGATACTACTCCAGATAAAACAGTAGATGATGTATTTATGGATATTAAAAATAAATATCCTGCAATGACTGATGATGTTGCTGCTAAATTAGCTATGGCAACAATGAGCGGTAAATATAATGTACAGGAAAGTGATTACCCAATTAATGCTAATAATTACAATTATAGTACTTAAACAATTTTTGTTTAGTGTTAAATTTATAGATTTGAAAAACTAAAATAAATGGCTACTTATTTACAAGGTGTACAAGATGCAGTTCAAGGTTTAAGACCACCTGATCCAAACCTACAGTTTGATGCACAATTACTTGCTACAAGACAAGCTAAGTATGATCAAGCGCATTCCAAGTTAAGTAAAATGTATGGCACAATCCTAAATTCAGGATTGAGTAGAGAAGATAATATAGCTGCTAGAGAAGAATTTTTTAAACTTATAGATTCTGATTTACATAAGATTGCCGGAATGGATTTGTCTAAAGATTCTAATGTAAGTAAAGCACAGAATGTTTTTAAACAAATTTATACAAATGATTATTTGGTTAAAGATATGGTTTGGACTAAGCATTATCAAAACCAAATGGAAAGAGCTAATGGATTTAAAAATTGTTTAGATCCTGAAAAATGTGGTGGTCAGTATTGGGAAGATGGTGTTAAATATATGCAGTATAAAAGAGAAGAATTTAAATCTGCATCCCAGGATGAATCTATGTCTTTTGCTAATGTAGACTATATACCATATAATAATATGATAGAGGATGCAATTAAAGCTCTTAAAGAATCAGAACATGAAATAAGTATACAACAGCAACCTACAGGTAAAACAGCATATGTAAAAAAAGAAACAGGTGGTTTAACTGAAGAAAATTACGGTTCTATGGTTAATTTATTCAGTAAACTTTATGCCGATAACCCACAATATGCAGAGCAGTTTAAAGTTATGGCTTATAATCAACGTAAAGATTGGATATATCTAAAAGTATCAGATGGAACATTTAAAGATATGGAAGAGGCTACGGTTGGATATATTGAACATAGAAGAGATCTTCTTACTGAACAGTATCTTAATATTGCTAAAAATCTTGAGCATGATTTTGGAAAATTAGAAAAAAATGTCGAAGCATTTAATAATGATGTTGCTGCAGGTAGAATTAAACCTGGTACGGAAGCATACATAAAAGGTACAAATGAAAAGTTGTTATATAACAATTATGCTATACCTTTAATGGCTGCTAACAATCAAGTAAAATATGCTCAAAAAAATATGTATCGGATTAATGATATTAATTTGATAAATGATGGATTAGATCAAATGGAATCTGTAGTTTTAATACAACAAGAAATAGATGAAGTTGCTAAAACTCTTGCTCAAAATAAACATATAATTGAATGGGAGGAGGATAAACTATTTATGGAAAATCTAAAATTTAGTCATGATTTAGCTTTAGAAAAAAAGAAGCATGACTATAGGATGGAAGAAAAAGCACTTGAGGCAGATGGTAAACGAGCTAAACATTTAACAAAAGCTTTAAATGCTAAAATAGAGTATCGTCAATATAAAAGCGAAGCTGATAGCGATGTAGCTAATTTTAATTCTGTATTAGCTGATCAATTTAAAACTGGTTTAGATGAGAACGATAAGAGACGTTTAGAGGATGCATTTGCAAATGCTGATATTCAATTTGTACCTAATCGTAAAGATTTAGATAAAGATGATCCAAATAGTTATGAGTCTACAGTTAAAAAGATTTTAGAAGCATTTGGAAATGATCAAACGTCAACGCCGCCAGCAGAAACTGATATAACACAAGAATTAAGGGAGCTTGATATTAAAATTAAAAAAGCCTACCAAGACGCTAACGGTAAAGCTCTGATAACAATGTTAGAGCAAGCTAACGCGGGTATAGAAGTTGATTTATTAAATTTGCATGAAGGATACTTAGGTGTTAGTGAATTAGATATGCTTTATGAACTATATGATCTAACAGGTAATCCTGGTGTTTTAAATTGGGGCGCAAATATAGAAGATAACAGTCCATCTTCTGCCCTTGCTGGCGCAGCTTCAGGTTTTAAAGATCAGCTTGCAGATATGGGGAGTACTGTGCTTAACCCTGCTACAGGTAATAGTGATGTAGCTATTGGCTCGGATAATTAAAAAAATTAAAGATATGCCTTTAACAGAAAAAACAAAAGAAGCAATTCGCAATAGCGGTAATGTAGAATTAATGAATAAATATGACATTAAGCCAAATGAAATTGTTTCGCCTAATAGTAAAGATATTATAAAGCATGAATCCAAAAAACATATAGACTTTAATGCCTATATGGAAAATCCATATTTTGCAAATAATATAAATATATTTTTTCAAGATGAAAAAAATCGAAATGTAGATATTACACAATTTATTGATTATAGAAGTAAAATTAAAAATATTGCTAATATGTCTTATGCTGGTGTTATTAATGATATGTTTAAGGAAAATAATAAGAAGCATAATGAAATAACAAAATCTTGGACTAAACTGCATAATGATACGCGTGAATTATTAAAATTATTTACTCATCTAAAATTTGAAAGGACTAAAGATAAAGGTATACAATTAGCTGAAGATGGCGTTGATTTAGATTACTATAAAAATGCAGAACAAGTAAATAAAGATTTAAATCGTGTAAGTGAATTAACACAAGAATGGGCAACTAATTGGTCTAATGCAGAACGTTCTTTAACACAAATACTAAATGAAAATGGAGAATGGGAACAAAGGCCTGATGATGCTATAACATTAAAGTATGATGATGTAAACGATAAGTTAACTACTCTTACAGACTATGATATAACTCATTCAGATATTTTCACAGATGAAACAGCATATACAACTCAAGGACAAAAAGCATTTGGAGCTTTGAATCGTGTATTAACTGCGATGTATTCGACTACAAAAGAAGAAGATACGGCCGTTAAGGATTTTATGCATACTTGGTTTAATAGGTCTTTAAATTCGTTTAGTAAAAATGATGAAAATTTAAATAAATTTAACGGAGAACGTGAGTGGAGAGATAATCAAGATTTTGTAGATACTTTCGTTAGAAGTATAATAAACGATGGAATTGATATTGAAGGCTTTGCAAATTATAAAACGGAAGATTTAATAGCTTTAAGAACTAGTTATCAAGAAGCTGCGGATGCTGGTTTTAATCAAGATAAAGGTTATCACAATACTATATTATGGCTTGAAAACCATATGAAAGAACTACATGATATGGTTGATAATTTATCAGAACCTATGTTAGATCATTATTATCAAAAATATCAAACACGAGGTTTAGGTTTAGGTAAATATACTAATCCTATAAAAAAGAACAAATTTAATGACCAGGCTCCTAAAGATGAGATTACCAAGTTTGCTAATTATAAAAATAAAGTTGATAATTTTTTAGAATCTAGATCTAGAATGCGAAGTACCTCACAAGCTATGTGGAAATATGCTTTTAAAGAAAGCATTAACAAAGACCTTAAAAGTTTAAATTTAGGTTCAGATGCAAAAACTAGGATGTATAGAAATCGTGATGGTGGTGAACATAATGAAACAAGTCGATTTATAGTTGAAACATTACAACCTTTTTATGCATCTTTTGGTATAGATATGAACGGTAATTTAAGAACTACGGATGAATTAATAGATTTTATTGCATTGTGGCAAACAGAAGGTGGTGCAGGTACAAAAGCTCAATGGCTTCCTAATACTTATAACGAATTTATAGAAACTAATGCTTCTCGTGCGCAGGCTTGGACTGAATTTCAAAGCCACAAAATTGATACATATGATAAACCAAAATCTGGTGAAATAGGTTTTAAAAATGCATTTTATAAGTTATCTCCTGAAGAGAAGAGAAAACAAAATGAAAAATGGTATAAAGAATATTCATCAATTTGGGATTCAGTAGTAATGTTAAATTTAGATACAAGGGAAGGAACCAAAGATAAAAAAATTATTGTTCCGAATAACGTAGGTGATTACGTTGAGATGTCAACTTTTGAGTATCAAGAAAAGATGGGTGCTCCTACAATGTTAATAAATACACTAACTGCATTTAGGGATGTAGCTGTTAATGCATTTGATAATATAGATCCAGCAAATATTTTTGTAAATGCATCTACAGTAGCTGGTCATAAAATGAGTGGAAATTATGCTCAAGGTTTTAAAGGTGTTACTTTTAAAGAAAGTACTAATCCTGTACAAAACAGAAAAAATATGAATAGTATTAAAATGTTTACAGGAATTAAAAATGCACTTGCCGAAGATTTAAATTTAATTGAAGATAAAAAGGAAAATTTACATTATGAGGCAGAACCTAATGTAGTTATAATGGCAGGTCAATTTAAACATGATTTCGATCCTTCAGATACAGATGAAGTAAATGATTATGTAAGAGGTGATTATGATTGGGGTGCTTGGCTTACTTTTGGGGGAACTAGTGAAAAGGAAAGTGAAGAAAGAATAATGCCTTTAAATACAGAAACTCAAAGTATTATTAATAATATATTGGAAAATAAAGATAATAACTTGTATGAAATAATGTATTATAATAATACTGGTCATCCTGGTTATAAAGCTTATGGAATTTATCCGCAAAATAATAAATTAGAAACTAATAGAAATAATGGTTATACTGTATATATAAAAACAGACAAAGTGAGAAATACAGGTGAAGGTTTTGTTAATGCAGAATATAATGATTCTGATGATTATGTTTTTGATTTGAAAGGTGAGTTTACATTAGGAGGTGAATTTTCAGAATATGCAGGACGTAATTTAAGTGATGGTTCCTACAGAATAACTAGACCTACAATAGTAAGTAGAAATGGTTTAAAATATTTACGTTATGAAGAAAATAATGAATTGGATCCCGCAACTTCAAAAGGAACACAATATTATTATTTAGGTGATTCAGAAATGACAATAGATAATGCTCGCGAAAAAGTAAAAGATATTATGACAAATTATAATAATGTAAATACAATTAGAGCAAAAAATCCAAAAGCTGATTTACGCACTATAATTTTAAATCAAAGATTATAAATAGTTTAGATATGCCTTTAGAAGATTCATATACAAATATACGTCCTACAACTCAAGAAGAAATTGAGCAGTATAATCAAATTGGTAATAGATTTTATACTGAAAATGTTTCTGATGATGTGCCTGAATTAGAAGATCCAAATCAAGAAGGAGGTTTAACTAGATATAGTTTAAGTGATGCTGCAGCTTATACACCAAGTCCTGTATTTAATGATTATGGCGATAAAGGACGTACTACTTATTTTAGTACAGATATTGCAGGAAATGAAATAAGTAGATTTCAAACATATGGTGATGAGATTTATGGAAATTTTGGTTTTAATCCTTATAGAGATAATAATGATTTTTATAACTCTCATACTAGTGATTGGGTAGATTACGGAAGAGCTTGGGATGGTATGTGGAAATTAGCAGGAGTTGGCCTTAAAGATACATATGTTTTTGGACTATTTGGTGAAAAAGATAACTACAAAACTTTTGGTCAAATAATGTCTGATTATTCATCAACAAGAAAACAATTTGATAAAGAATCTGGTGAATGGGAAAGTACATGGACAAGTTTCTTTTCTAATACAATGTTATCTTCTGGTTATACTCTAGGTATTGTTGGAGGTGTTATAGCAGAAGAACTTACACTTTTTGGTATGGGAAAAGGTTTACGTTTATTTCGTGGAGGAGCTGCTGTTACTAATCCTCTTGGTGCTTGGAAAGCAGGTCGTCATATTGCACGACAAGCGGATAAAGTAGGATATCATATAAATGCATTTAGATATTTACGTAATCTTGATGGAGCAAAAACATTTCTAGGTAAAAGTGCCCAATGGGTTGGAAGAGGCATTGGTAAAACGGCACATGCTTTAGCACCTGCTGGCAATACAATGGATTTTTTACGTGGTATTGATGATATTAAATTTGCTCAAATGAGCAATGCTGAAAGACTTTTTCATGGTGCAGCCTCATTAGCTAGAGATGCTCGTAAATTTTATTTAGCTCATTCTGAATCTAAACTTGAAGCTAATTTTGTACAAGATGAAATAGTTACAGGATTAATTCAACAGTGGCAAATGGAACATCCTGGAGAAGCTATGCCTGAAAAAGTTTATAATGACATTATAAAAAGAGGTGAGGTAGCATATGAAAAATCATATAGTTCAAATTACGGGTTAATTTATATAACTAACGGTCTTTTTTTAGAAGGTGCTTTAAAAGGTTTTAAACCAAGTGCTTTATCATTAGGTACTAATTTTGAACGTGTAGGTGTAGGTACATCGTTTGAATTTATACAAGCAACTCAAAAATCTATAGGTAAATATATTTCTAATAAGTGGCAATCTGTAACGCCTTTTAAATTAAAAAATTGGACTAGTTATCCGGGAGGAGCTGCAAGAATGTCTATGGAAGGTGTTCAAGAAGTTGGTCAGGATATTATTCATAAAGCATCTATGCGTTACGGAGGTGTAGATAAAGATGAAGAAACTGGATTATTTACTTTAAATCATTATAATCCAGAAGATAATGAATGGTATCAAGGTTTAGGAAATTATTATGAGAATTTAAAAGAATCTTTAGATGCATCAACTTGGGAAACATTTTTTACCGGATTATTAATAGGTCCTTTTGTTGCTCCTGTAAATGTAGCATCTCAAGTAGTAAGAGATGTAAGAGCAGGTGAATTAGGAGCAGTATTTAAATCACAAAAAGAAAGTGTTCAAAAAGATTATGAAGAAAGACAACAGGCTGCTATAATTTTAACTGAGTACTTTGATAGAATGAAAGAAGATGCTGAATTTGTTAAACACATTAAAGGTCAATCAAGTTTAAGGTTAACAAAAAAAGCAATTGGTGAAATGATGAAGGCTGCCAGAGAAGAAAATCATAAAGAGTTTTTAGATAGGCAGGGAGATTTATTTAGATATGGAACGGAATTAGTTTTAAAGTATGGATTAGAAAATGAATTAATAGAACACTTAGAATCTTTAAAAGATCATACAGTAAATGAATTAAATGAGACTGCAAACAGAACAGATATTACTGAAGAAAATAAAGAAGAGTTCTTAAAAGAAATGGATGGATATATAAAACGATTTAAAAATCTTAGATATGAACAAACAAAAATTAAACGTTTAAATATTAATAAATCTGCTTTTTATTTAAATCATTCTGATCCAGTTAAAAATTTATTAGCAACTCATTCTTATTTAGCAGAAGAAGATTATATAGCTGAATTGTTATGGAACGCAGATAAAATAGAAGAGGTTAAACAAAGGTTAGAGCGTACAATATCAGCATTGACTGAAAATAATTTATTAAGTCGTGAGGCTTTAAGTGCATTGTTAGATACGGAATCAGCAAAGGAAAAAATAAATATTTTAAAAGAAGAATTACAAAATGCTGAACAATATGATGTTTTAAGTAAAACTGAACTTCAAAAAAAACAAATTGAATTAGATGCGTTAGTTGCATATAATGAAGTATTACAAAAAATTGAAAAAGCTAGAGAAGAAGGTAAATCAATAGAATCTTTAAAAGAAGAATTAAAAACACATTTTATAGATTATACTAATGCGGTTGGTAATAGACCAGTTGAATATGATTATTATAATGCTCCGCAACATATAGATTTATCATCTAAGTTTAATACACTTTTTGATACACTTAGTTTACAAGATGATTTAGCTTATTTTATTGAGTCTGCTAAAGTTGCAATAGATCCGAAGTTTAAAACCCAATTTATAGAACAACATCTTAATTTATATAAAACATTAGATGCAAATAAGCAAGCATATTTAGAAAGAGCTTTAGAGGCGCATTATGAAAAATGGGCTTCTGATTTAATCTTAAACGAAATGCTTAAGGAAGGAATGTTTTTTGGCAATACACATCAGCTTGCTGATTTATTACAAAAAGGTATAATGCCAACAGATATATACTATATTGCTACCAAAGAGCCTGTCTCTAAAGAAGACTATGCTAAAGTTGTTAAAATTGCTGAAAAAGTTTATAAAAAGCTTACAGGTAAATCTTTAGAAAAAGCGGGCGCTGAACCAATGTCATTATTACAACGTTCAAGAAAAAGAAGAAAAAATGATAAACGTAGTAGTAAGAGTATATTAAGACAATATAGAGGTAATAAAAAGAAAAATAAACCTCAAACATTAGAAGAGTTATTAAGTAAGTTATTAGAAAAACCACATTTATTAAGTTATTCAGATATTGAACTAATTCAAAAGTTAGATGAATTAATTAAGACGGGAACAATAGATGCTAAAACACAAATTATAATAACTAATGAAGCTGTTACTATATCATTACAAGATGTAGAAGCTATGAGTAAAGAACAGATTGATAAGGAAATAAAAAAAGCAAAAACTGTTCACGAAAAAAAACTTAAAGAAGCAAAGGAAGAAAAAAATACGGATGAAATTAAAAAACAAGAAGCTTTATTAGAATTATTAGAAAATGATGTAGTTGAATATTTTATTCAACAAGCTTATGAAGATGTTGCTAATGAGAACATAGATAAAATATTAAAAGGTTTAGGAGTAGAAGAAAAAGTTTATGGAAATAAAGCTATAGATATAATGGATAATGGAACATTAATAGTTGATGCACGTTATGCATCTGAAGATTACGCTGTTAATATTCCTGAAGAAAAAATTAATGAGGCCGTTGAACGTCAGATTAATCAATATAAATTAAATAATCCTAATTATACCGAAGAAGATTTAGAAGATGTAAGTGAAGCAATAAAATCTACATTAGGTGATCAAACGGTTGCTTTTGAATATCTTTTGTTATCTGGTATAATTACTCAACAACTTGCAAAAAATTTAAGTACTAATAAAGCTTTATTAAATACTATTATAAACTTTATGGATATTGCTGCTAAATATGTAGCAAATAAACAAAATGTAAATGTAATTGCTTTACAAAACGCTCATCCAGAATTTAATGATCCAGTTGCATTTTTAAGAGAGGCTCTTACAAATTTTGAATTTCAAGTATTATTGCAGCAAATTGAATATACTGTAGATGACGAGTATTCATCGGTGTGGAGTAATTTTAATAATGCAATTTCATCTGATATACAAGAAGCATTTAAATTAACTCCAAATAAAACTAGAGTTAAAAATACTTTGCTTGATCATGCTTTAGGTTTAGCACAATTGCAACTTAATAGAGAATTAGTTGAACGTGAAAGCAGTGAAGTAGTTGTTAGTGATGAACCAGCTATCGGTACTACAGAGGAGGTAACTGAAGAAGAAGTTGTTGAAGAAGCTCCTACTGTTGAGGAAGTAGCTGAAGAAACTCCGGAAGAAAAAATAAATAGGCTTAAAAATAAAAAGAAAGAATTACAACAAAAAAAGAGAAATCTTAAAGTTAAACGTTTATCTATAGCACCTGTTTTAGATCCTATTTATAGACGTAGGAGTAAAATACAAATACAAGAAGAAAATACACAAAAAGAAATAGAAGCTATTGATGCTGAAATAAAAAATATATCTGAGCAACCGATAGAGTCTATATCTCCTTTTTCAAATATTGAACCTGTTATACCACAAGAATATTTAGATGGTAATGGAAATTTAGTTCTTAATGCAAATACTCCTTTGAATTTAATGCCTAAAGAATTACAGTTTCAGTTAATGATGGCATATATTGGAAGCAATTTTGCAAATGTTTTAAAACATGAAACATACAAAAAATTTAGATTACTTAATCAAGATTATAGTGAAGAAAAGTATAATGAGTTAAAAGAAGCTATAGGTGATAAGGAACTTGGCTTTATACAAGATGTTTTATCTAAACCTACATTTAATAATATAATTAATGTGTGGAGAGCTAATAACAATAAACAAGAGCCTTTAGAAGTTACTACAGAAGAAGCACCTAAACCTGAAGTTACTACAGAAGAAGCACCTGTTGTTGAAGAAGTATCTGAAGATACAACTATATTGTTTTTAGATAAGCGTAATATATTATTAGATGATTTAACTGTTGAGAATTTTAAAATGTTTTTTGAAGGTATTATTGATGTTAATGCCGAAATGAAAAATTTATATAAGGATGAAGATATTAAAGAATTAGTTGAACTAATAAAAGAATCTGAAAATCCAAGTGTAACTTTACATGATATAGAAACTAATATACTTACTGATTATCAAAAATCTATAAATATTATAAAACCTGAAACTACTACAGAGCAACCTACTGACCAACCACAAGCTAGTCCAACAACAACTACAAAAGCTGATATAGAAAGAAGAAGACAAGAAGAGTTAAAAGATTCTGGAAGGTCCAGGTTACTTCAAGCAGCTAATAATGCTAAAATTGATAGAGATACAGATCCTAATTCTCCATTTAAGGAAATGACAGATGAAGAGATAGACGCTGAATTTCAAAAAGGCTTTGATTCTTTAAATGATCTATTGAGACTATTAAGGAAAAATGGAGTATCAAATAAAAAGATCATAAAAACGATTGTTAATAAAATAAATAATCATCCTATACTAAGAATGTATAAAGGAGGCAGTAAGCAATTTACTCAGAGTATTGAGAAAGGGTTAGACTCTTTTTTACCTAGTAAAGAAGTCAATGCCAAATATGATGCTGAATTAGCTGCTTTAGAAGAACCGTCTGTTACTAAACCACAAGCTGGTGCAATAATAAGTATTAATAATTTAACAAATAGCAATGTTACTGGTAGCATTAAAGGTATAGTAACAGAAAGAAAAAATGAAGAAGGTAATTATTATGAGGCAGGAAAAAATTTAAAAGAAGGAGATATATTAAGTATTGTTATCGTACGTCCAAAAAAAGGTAAACAGTATATAACTTATCCTGGAAGTAATAAAAAATATGAAGCTGAAATTTCTATACTTAATTCTAACGGTGAAAGAATAGGTTCTGTAGAATATAAAAGTTCGGCATATGAAGCTATAATGAATAGTAATAATCCTGATGTAACGCTTTTAAAACTAGAACAAATATTTTATGATGGTAATAACGAATTTAGTGGTGGAAAATTTACGATTTATGTAGATGCAAAATCTGCAGAAACTTTATCTAAAGAAGAACAAGAATTAAAATCTTTATTAAATAAGTTTAAATGGGAAGCTAAAGTTGCAGGACAATTAGAGTTATTTAACGCTGATCAAGATGTATTTAATGAAAATAAAAAAAGAATTATTGAATTAGTTCAACAGTTAGGTAATCGCGGAATGCAAATATATAATGAGGCTTTAGATGAAAGGGCTAGTAAAGAAAAAAATCCTGCGGACTTTAAAGTTTTATTTGATATTATGTCAGATGTAAAAACTACCGCACCTACAGTACAACCTACTACTGCTGAAATAAAATCAATTAATGAAGATGTAAAACTGTTTACGAATGTAGATAATATATTAAAACATGGTTTATCTGAAACTAATACATCTGTTTTAGACTTTATAAAAATATATCAATCAACAGATAAATTAACTCAAAAACAAGTAGAAGCATTAAATAAGTTTGTTGATAATGCTTCTAAAAATGGTTTGTTACAAAGTATTCTTCAAGAATTACAAGGTAAATCAATTAGGATTTTGCAAGGTAAGGAAACAGGTTACAAAATCTTAGGAAATCAAAACAATAAAATATACTTTCAAGCAAATGAGAAAATGTACGTAACAACAGCATATACTACAACAACTGGAAGTTTGACTGTACGTGAATTTTTAAAAAACTTTATAGAATTAATAACCGAGGAAGAGGTAATTAAAACTAGTACAATTGATGTAGGTGTAGAAGAAGAAGATGTTGAAGATATTAAGATAAGTTTATCTATCTTTACTGATTTAAATAATAGATTAGATGACTTTACTCCGCAAAAAGTAAATGACGAAGAATTAACTAAAAATATTATAGAACAATTAAATAAATGTTAAGATGGCGCTTTGTTTAAATGAACAGTCTGTAAAAATATTTGCTGAATATTTTAATCGTAAATTAAATACAGATATATTAACAGATGATATAACTTATAATGAATTAATATACAAATTGTTTCAAGATACTGTTAAAGAGTTTGAAGGTAAAAAAACTACCGAATCAGGATTAACAGTTGAACAAATTGTATTACATCATATGTTAGTAATACCTATGATTTTACCTAGTTATTTAAGTAGACCTGGTGTTAATATATCTGGGCGTGAAAACTTACTAAATGAATCGCTTAAACAACAAGGTAATGTTGAAACAGCATTTGCAGAAGATGTAGAAGAAGGTGTTTTAGAACGTGTATTAGAAGATTATGCAAATATGGTTGTTGGTGTAATGCCTTTTATTACTATTAGCGGAGTACCTGTAGATATTGAAAGTACGTCACTACCTACGTTTAGAGCTGTAAACTGGTCTTTTGATACATTTAAAGGAGTTTACACACTTAGATTAAAAAATGAAGATGGTTCTTTTAAATCTAACATTGATAATCCTAAATATAAATATCAAATTGCTATTATTAGAAATGTAATAGGAAATAATAAAGCTAAAAATTATCGTTTAAAATTAGTTCAAAAAAAAGATATTAAAAAATTAGATGGGTTTGTAAATGAAGTAATTACAGAAAAAGGAAAAGAACGAATTTATCCTGCACAAGATAATACACCTTTATTAGTATTAGTAAATTCTGAAAATGAAATTGTAAGATTTGATGAATTCGGTAATGAAAATATGGATGGGTTTATTGTTGGATTTGAAATAAATAAAACACCTTCTGATATCGGCTTAGATAGGAAAATGACTTATCTACCATTATATGATCCAATTAAAGGTGCACCTACATTAGCTAAAGGTGCTAATCCTAATACAGTAAGGAAATATGAATATTTAATAGAAGAAGGTTTTACTTCAGATCAAGCAAAAGATATTATCTTAAAAGAAGGAATAGCTTATATTAATAATATAAAAAATGCTATTGAAAGATTAATGAATAACGAAGAGGTTTATTTTGATATAGATGCTAGTCGTAGTTCACCTGGTTTTGTAGAACGTAAAGCTACAAGTAGAACAAATTTAAATACTATTAGAAATTGGGCGCTTGGTTTATCAATTGATATAGATACTACAGGTACTAGAACTATTCCGGTATTAAAAATACCTGGTACAAATGATCCAATTCCAATTCAATCAAGAGATTTAGAATCTTTGCAAGAATCATCTCCTGAACAATTTGATTTTTTAATTCGTTTGCTTACAGACAATACTTTAAAATCTGATAATATAACTTTATTAGATAAAGATATGCGTGAAAATTTAATCAACGTATATATGCAAACTCGTGCTGCGAGTAAGGAACATCTATATGGTATTGAAATAGTTTGGAATATACAAAAACCTAACGAAATAGCACAAATATACCTTAATGGTAAAAAATATACTATTAGTGCTAGCACCGTTAATGAACAAACAAGAGCGAAAAGAGCTGAAACATTTAAAGCTGCTTTTATTGAACATATATCACAATTTAAATCTTTTGTTTATAATACATCAGGTACTTTTAATTATACTATAGTAAACTCTATAAATAATATAACGGCATCGGGTCAAGTATATAAAGATGGTGATATATATATGTTAGCTAAAAAACCACCGTTAAGTTTTCATTTAGAAAGACGGCATGATGTAACAGATACTTTTCCAGTTATAACTTCTATAGATGAAAATAACGTCATTAGTACTACTCAAAAAAAATATGAAGACCATATAAAAGATTATGGTTATACTGATGCTGTACCTAATAGTTTAGGTGAGTTGGCAGGTAGGTCTCCATACATGGCTTTTATTATGGTTGATCAAGCTACAGATGAAAACTATCAAGATGCTCAAGATGAAGTCTTTTTAAGTGTTGCTGATCTTAATCGTTTGCAAGAAACTTTATTAGCAGGTGAAGAAGAAGCAGTTATGGACTGGTTAGAAGAATCTGGTTGGAATGACGTAGGTGCTGGAAAAAATAAACTTAAAATATTATTTAATCAACCTACGCATACATATGGAAAAAAAGTATTAGCATCTTTTATGAAAGATACTATTATGTTATATAAGGGTAGTAATAAAACTGCTGTATATCATGAAATATTTCACGTATGGATGGATGCAATTCTTACGAAGGAAGAAAAAGCACAAGTGCTTCAAGAAGTAAGAGATGAATACGGAGAACAAAAGTTTACAGTAACTGTTCGTGGTATTGAACGTACTGTTAAATTTTCAGAAGCTACTGACCTTGAAATAGAAGAATGGTTGGCTGAAGAGTTTAGATCATATGCTAGAAATAGGAGCATCTATAATAGAAAAGAAAAAGCCAAGAGTTGGGTAAGAAAAATGTTTGACAGGCTTATTGAAGTTATAAATAAATTTATTGGTAAAAAGTCTTTAGCTGAATTAACTATTTTTGGAACTAATTCTTCACAACTGCAGCAATATTTTAATGATATATATACAGGCAATGTAAATTTTTCCAACTTTACTCCATTAACAGCAACTGAAGAAAAATGGCATAGTTATGAATTAGATAAGTCAATTGATTTAACGGCTCAAGAAGTTGCTATTGCTATTGATTCTATGAAAGTATTAATGGCAATGTTTGCTGAAAAAGCTGTTAGTAAAACAGCATCTCCACAACAAAATATTGAACTAGCAAATTTAAGAGCCGAACAAGTAAAATATAAAAGTACAGACCAAGAATATAAAGATATTGGTGCAAAAATAAATAAACTATATAATATTAATAATGAGATAGGTTCTGGTGTATTTCTTTTAGAGCAGAATCCTTTTTTATTTAGAAAGGCTTTAGAGTATGTTTACAATGCATTTAAAAATAAATTTGAAAATGTTACTGATGAAGATACAAAAAAATTATTTCAAAGAATATTAGATAATTTTGGAGATATTAATGCGCCTATTGAATCTTATATTGATAATAAAACTAAATCTTTATTAGCTTTATTTTTAAGTAAACATACAACTATTAATTTATCTGGTGAAATATTAGATCAAAGAGTAGTTTTAGAAGATGAAATTGAAGATGCAAAAATTGCTAATTTGGAATTTTTGTTTGGTAAGGAGGGTAGTGAATTTGATATTGCTGATACTATAGATGAAAAAACAAAAGAATTATTAAGTAGTTTATGGGCCTATGATAATGGAGGTACTGGAACAGTCATTAAAAATTTATTAGGTTTTCCTGAAGCAACTCCATTTCGTATAGCATTGCATAAAGTATTAAGGCATACAGATGGTAACATTACACGAGAACAGATGTATCAGTCTATAAAAAAGGCTGGTGAAGATCACGATTTTAAAAGTAAAGATCGGGTAATGGAACAATTAGCAAAAAGATTAGGCAATCCTGCTAAAGCTACAACTATAGATGAGCAAATTATGTGGGCTAGATTTTGGCACTCTATTGCAAAACATACTATTCGATTACGAACACTTACTTTTGAAAAAGAAGATACGGTTACAGAAAGAGATATTTTAGGTGATCCTATTAATGGTACAGCTAAGATTATTGCTAAGTCTGGTAGAAGTAAATTAACAGCTGTTAATATAATTAGTAATTGGAGTAATAACTTTAGATATGCTTCTCAAAATACTACAAATCCGGAATTATTTTATAAAGATGTTAGTACAGGAAAAAAAGCAAGAGAACTTGATATTGTAAAATTAGTAAATTATTTTAGTCAAGATGTATATGCTCCTTTAAGTTATCGTGAGTTTACAGGTATAGAATTATATTTTGAACAACCCAAAGAAGGATACGGTAAAATAATTAAAAGATATCAAGCTGATCCAGCAGAATTATTACGAGCATTAGGTATAGAAATACCTAGTAATATTTTAACAAGACAAGATTTAATTAAAGGTTCAGAAGGTACTCAGGATAGACGTATAGATCCTGAATTTATAAGTTTATTATTTAAAAATTTAATGAAGTTAGCTGAATATGAAAAAACAAATAAAATTAAAACATTATCTTCATTACGAGCAGTATTTAAAGGATTTAAAATTGGAACTGAAACTTATAATGATTTAACAACATATTTAGATAGATTAGCTTATTATGCATCTGAATATAATGACCAATATCTCACATTTAGTTCTTGGACACCGGAAGGAAAAAGACAATCTGAAAAATCATTTCATTCATCTACTACTGTACTATTATCTCATCTTAATGACGATAATATTAAAACGTATAAAGAACTTGTTGCAATTGAAGGATTAGAACATTTAGATTATAAAATAAATCCTATTATAGCTGCTAATGGTACTTTTAGAGCAATGTGGAGATTATATTTAGATGAATCTGATCCAAATTATGGAAAAAGAGATGAAAGAATTAAGTTTACATTTGAAAATGTGGTTGGTTCTGTAGTATCGTATGAAGGTTTAGAAAATGGAGTTAAATCTATTAAATCAGATCCATTAACTAAATTTAATACTGAATTTCATCATACTTTAATGGGTAGAACAGAACTTTTGCGTATGGAAGCTAAGTCATCTTCTTATACAATGAATACACCTATAATGAAAAATGGTAGAATCTATACAGATATGGCAATACCTGTAGATGAAATAGACTCTATTTATAAAGATGATTATAGTCAAAAAGGTGTTAATGCAGCAACAATATTATATGAACAATTTGCACCATATATTGAAGCTGAATTAGTTAGAATGGCTAAAATTAAATCAATTAAAAATCGTATTGAAAAAGGTGCAAAGTTTCAATTTGATGCTGCTTATTTAAATAGAGGTAATGATTTTCTCATATTTGAGTTATTGTTAACAGATGAAATAAAACAAGAATTAATGAATTTATTGGATGAAGATTTAATTCATGATTCTTTTACTATAAATAATTTATTAAGTGATAAATTAAAAGAAAAAATCGAAGATAGTATTAAGACTTATTTTGCAATTAGAGCTAATCAGTTAGAAAAAGAATATAAAGATTTAGCTATAATATCAGATGATATTATTGAAAAATATAGACAAGAAAATGAAACTTTAGAAACTTTAGAAACTCGATTGTATAGAGCTGTTGCAGTTAATTCATATTTAAATTATTTAAATTTTACTTCTTTATTTTTAGGAGATCCTGGTATTTATGATTATGCCGGAGAAAATTTTCACAAACGAATTGCTGGTGTTGTATCTACAGGTACTATAATGCTTGCAGATAAATCTTGGTATAATTTTGTTAATAGTAATGAATTTGAAAAAGATGGTTTTGCTAAAAAGTATTTTGCAGAAATGTCATCAGAACGTAAAGAAGTTTTAACAAATTTAGGTAGAAGTATTACATATAATCGCAGTAATTATAAAGGCTATTTAACTACAGGTATAATGAAAGAAGCCGTAATAGCATCGGCTTATCTGAAACAATATGTAGAAAGATTAGGTATAAGTAACAAAGATAAATATGAAAAAATGGAAATAGCAGATGGCTCTGCTTGGATTTCTATGGATGCTTATCGTTTGTTAGCATTATCTTCCGATGAATGGAGTAAAAAACAAGAGGATGTATATCAAAAACTTTTAGCAAATGAACCTTTAGATGAAAATGATTTAAAGGCATCATTTCCAATTAAAAAATATCAATATTATGGTCCATTGTTTAATGAAAGTGGAGGTATTGGATTAACAGCTATGGCTTTTCATAAATACTCTTTAGTTCCTTTAATACCTAATGTAATTCAAGAAAAACCTTTGCAAGAATTACATCAACGTATGATGGAAGAAGGAATAGATTATGTAGGTATGGAATCTATATCTAAGCTTTCTACTATTAAAGATATTACGTTAGATGCACAAAATAATTTTGAGGGTATTGATAATATTATTTATGATCTTGATAATAATGGTATTATAACAGATAATGCAATTGTTAAAAATAAAATTCATGTTAAGTATTTAAAAAGTCAGGTTCATATAGAAGCTGGATTTAAAGAAAAGATTACGCTTTTTAGTCAAATGCGTAAACTTGTATATACAGGATTATTTAATAATGGTACACCTATAGATTTTTTATCTGAAGAAAAGGATGATGTTAAGCGTAAAACCGAATGGAAAGAGTTAGAAAAAGAATATAAAGAAGGAAAAAGAACTTTAGATGAAATAAAGAATATAACTGTTTATGGACATTGGTCTTTACGATATGAAGATGTTATAGCAGATTTTCAACAAGAATTATTAAATCAATTATTAGAAGATCTTGGTATTTCTAAAACATCAGTTAAAGGAGATAAATCTGCTTTTAAATATGTAGGTAATAAAGAAAAGCTTAAAACTTTTATACAAAATGAATTAAGAAATAAAAATTTGTTGCCTGCTGAAGTCAATAGTATAATAGATCAAGGTACAGGAGAACTTATATCTGATTTATCATTATCGCTACATTCATCTACAATTGAAGAAATTTTAGTATCTGTAGTAGATAAAAAGCTACGTGCTATAAAAGTAAATGGCGAAGGATTTATACAACAATCTGGAGCTATGATGGAAGATCCGCAGTTTAGATTAGATATGGAATTACAAAATCAAGGATCGTTAGGTTTAAGAACATATGCTGGTTTAGATGCAAATGGCAATTTAATAACTAATGAAGACGTTGATGTAGAAATTGATCGTATTCAATTTATGGATGTTAAGATTGCAATGCAAGGTGATTTTAAAAATCTTATTTACTTACAGTGGAATGGTGAAGAAATTGCAGTTTATACTAAAACTGTAGACAAAAATGGTAAGGAAAAAAGTATTTTAGATTTTGAAGCATCAAGGTTACGTTTAAATGAAGCTATAAAAGATAATGAATGGTTTGAAAAACATAAACAATTTTTGACTTTAACTGGACCGCGTATTCCTACTCAAGCATTAGCGTCTTTAGAAGCTGCATATGTTAGAGAGTTTTTAAGTCCGTTAGCTGATAAAACAATTATATTACCTGCAGAAATTGTAGCAAAAACAGGTTCGGATTTTGATATTGATAAACTATATTTAATGTATCCTAATATTGCTCGATATGGCAATTCAGTTGAAATAATTCAAAGAAAAAAATCATCTAAAACAAGATTAGAATTAAAAGCAGATATAGATGAATTAGAAGAAAATGTTGAAAAAATACAAGTTGAATTAAATGAAGCATATAAAATTAAAACTGATGTTTATATTGCATTAAAAACAGCGCAAAAACTAGACATAAAAGAAGTCAATGATTTACAAGAACAAATAAAAAATGAATGGGATGCTTGGAATTATTACCAAGAATTAGCGAAAAAAATATGGCAAAGAGCGGTAGATGGTGAAATAACTTACACTGAGGCTCAAGAATTACATAGAAAGCAAACAACACCTGGTACACAAAAGCATAAAAATACTGCCGAAGCTTTACAAAAAGAATTGGATGCTTTAATATTAGAAGAATTTGAAAAATTATCTGACGTTTATGTAGAAGAAGGTCAAACACTAGAGCAAGTATATAATAGTGAAATGAAATCTAATGTTGATTATATTACTAATCTTGAAAATAAATTAAAATTAGCTCAAGAAAAATATTATAATGCTCGCAGAACATTTGATTCTGCTGGAACTAAAGGTATAGAAAATCAATTAATAGATTTATTTACTGAACGTATTGGATTTCCGCAAAGTTTAAAGCAATTAGTTGAACCTAACTCTACTAGCTTTTTTGACGAACTAGCTACAAAACTTAAAAATCAATTAAATGAAAATCGAAAAAATCAAGGTTTATATTTTAAGTTAAATGCAGGGTTAGATACAAAAGGAAGTCGTGATAAAATTTCAGCTTCTACGGCTTTTGATTTACAATTTAACTTAATGAAGCATCAAGAAAATACTGTAGGAATGGAGGCATTAGGTATAGCTGCAGTTGTATCTGTATTTTATGCAATGTTTACAAAAATGGGTGCTACATTAAATGGTGTTACGTTAGCCGATCAAAAAGAGTTTAAAGAAGGATTAGAATTATGGAAAAGAAATTATAGTAAAAATGATTTATCGGATAATGAAAAATTAGAGATGAATAGAATATTAGGTTTATATCAAAGTAGGACTATTAAATTTCCGCATAATAATGTAAGATATGATGATGAAACATTAAAATTAAAAAAAGATGGCATCTCTTTATCGTTTATTGAAAATGTTGAAGGTATTAACATTCAAGATGTTATTGGACAGCTTATAAATGGTTTTGTTGATGTTGCTAAAAAACCATGGGTGTTTGATATTCAAGGTAGTATGCAAAATGTATCTCAACTTTTATTTTTAATAATGGCAGGTGTTACTGTTGAAAATGCAGTTAATTTTTCATCTATACCAATGATTGTTGAGTACAATCAAATTAAAGCACGTTTAGAAGGTACTACAGCATCATTAAATAAAGAGTGGGGTATTAATCCTATTAAATCTAAAAGTGAAATACTACGTGATGCACGGGCAACTATGTTTGCTAAGTATGAAAAATTATTACAAGATAATTATGGATATACAAATTCAAGAGAATATAATTTATTTGGCAATGCTTTTCAATTTAGTAAAACTCCTGAACAAGCTAATAAATTGTTTGAAGGATTTCAAAAAAATAAAGAAAGAACTTTTGATGAATTTTTAGCATTTGCTCATTATTTACAAATAGAAGATATGTCAAAAGATGTAACTGATTTTACTATGGCTACTAAATTTGATACGCAGAAGATAAAAAATATATCTGATGCAGAAGCAAGAATTCAGTTAATTGAAAAAAATATCGCATCAACTACTACAGTAGTACCTGCAAACTGGTACAGTATGTATAATGAAACTATTGTAGGTTTAATGAACAATGATAAGTTTATAATAAATTTATTTTCTGGTTATTTTGGATTACGAAATAATATATTTTTATTAAGGAAGTCTGCTAAAATACAAAGAGCTGATGATGAAAAAGGAAAAGATTTAAGCGTACTTAGAAAAAGATTTAAAGATTTATGGATAAATTTTTTATTTCAAAATTCTATATATAGTCCAACATCTTATACGCCGCATAATTATACTTCAACGTTTACAATAAGAGAAAATTACGATTTAGCTACAGATATAAGTATTAACGTACTAGAAAATATTGTTGAATATAATAAAGAACACATAGAAATAGAAAAAGAAAAGTTTGCTAAATATTTTAAAAATAGAAATATAAAAGATTTTTTTCCAACAACATTGCATTATGTTAGATTTAAAATAGAATATAATAAAATTCAAGAGGAATGGTTGGGTAAATCTGATAAAGATTTAGCATTACCATATTATTATATTTTTAATACTTCGTTATCAAGTAATCCAACTTATACAAAAGGTTTTTCTCAAGTAAAATTAGCTATGTATAGATCAAATAATAATGTTGCAATGTTTGATTCTGATTTTGGTTATGCTTCAATACTAAAAAATATATTGATACAATATCCAGAATTAATGAAAAAGTTTTATTTGTTGCGGGATATGATGTATCCTGGCGATGAACAACTTAATATTTCAAATTTAGCTTTGCCATCGTTAACGGATCCGGATTTAGTAATGATGTATAAAGGTAATTTAATTCAATTACAAGCTGATGGTAGAACAGAAGTAAGTGATTTCTTTACTAAATTTGAAACTTTTGCATTTTTACAAACAGGTGTTGAGCGAGGTTCTATATACGATTTAGCTAGAATTAATTCTAATTCATTATTATTTGCGGATTATGTTAGAGATGGTATAGGTTCTTTAGCATTGCAAAATGAATTAGATGATTTATCAAAAAAATTATCTAAAGGTAAAATAAAAATTGAGGAGGCAGATAATATTATTTTTAGTCATTTTGAAAGTATATATGCTAGATTAATACAACAAAATGAAAATGGTGTTAAATTAATTAATAAACGAACTCGTGGTATTAGTTTAATTTCTGAAGGTTTAGATAAAAAAGCTAAGGCTACTGTAAGAAAATTTGAGGGTACTAATATTACAGTTCATAATTTTTTTGAAGTTGGTAGATTAGAATTGTCAGATGATGTTGCAAGAATTGATGATGGATCAGATTTTTTTACAATAGATTTAAATAATATTGATTATGATTATTTAAAATCTTTAGCAAACAAAGCAGAAGTACAGATTTTATCAGGTGTAAAGTTTGATGCACCTAGACCAGAACAACAAGAAGAATTAGATATAGCTTTAAAAGAGTATTTAAGTATAGATAATACCGGACTATATGCTGTACCTTTAACTCAAACTATTTCTACAGGAAATAATGTTTCTATAAATAACGCTAAAATAGAACCGTTTTTTGCACAAACAAAAAGTCGTGATTTAACGTTATCACAAAATGCAACTAAAGCTATTGCTGAAAGTATAGATGCTATAGGATTTAAAGTAAATATAACTATGCAGTATTTAGAAGCAATAGATTCCGAAAAAGTTGGAAAGGGAAGAAAAAAATTCTATAGCGATGAAGATAAAGTATGGATATTTGGAGCATTAAATATTCAACAAGAACAAACTGGATTAACTAAAGATGAGTTAAATAAAATTATTGAAAACCAATTTGAAAGTTACTATAAAGTTCAAATTAATAAAGCTATTAAAGAAGGAGTTAAATCTTTTTATGTTGCTGCTAATAGAGGTATAAGCGAATTAGCACAAAAGTATTTATCTGAAAAAGGGTATTATGGAATACCTCGATATTCTACAGAAGGTAAATACTTTGAATTTGTTCCAACAACACAACCACAAGGTGGTGTTACTAGTGAAATAACTAAAAGTAACTATACAAGAGCTAAAGTAAAAGCTGATCCAAATACAGCATATGTGTTTACTGAAAATACGCACAGCATTACAGCTTTTCCAAATAGACAAGGAGGAGGGTCTGCAATTATTAGACCTGAAGCTAATGCTTTTGCAATAGTAACTAAAAAGAAATATGATTATAACACTAGAGAAAATGTAGATTACTCTGATACAGAAGCAGATTTTAAAGAATTTACTGAAGTCAATACTAGATTAATTAATGAACTTAAAAATTCAGGTAAATCTAAAATTATATTCCCACAAGGATTTGCATCTGATAAAGCAAAGCTGCCTACAAGGTTTGCTGAATGGCTACAAAAAGAACTGTTAGATGCCTTCGGATTAGTTACAGAACTTAATGCTAATAAAACAGGTCTTATTAGTAAGTCAGTACAATCAACAACTCAACCACAAGCTGGTGTTGAAGTAGTTGATGAAATAAGTAATATTAAAATTGGTGCTACTGTTACCCGTATTGTTGAAAAAGAATGGGGTGGCAATTTACCGATAAAAAATATAATAGATGTTATTTTGAAATCAGAAAAAGTTAAAGCATTCAATAAAATGACTTCAGCTGAATTTCAAAGTAATGGTTATAAACAAATAAAAGAAATAATGCTTCAAGCATTTAAAAATTTCCAGACAACTGATGTACAAGCTGCAGATACTTTTAAAGAAATTATGGAAAGTATTAAAGGTAATCCAATATCTTTAAGTGATACTTTTACTAATAAGACTTATGCAGCAATAGAAACAATACTTATGGAGTGGAGAGATAAGTATGTTGCGCTTAAAGAAACTAAAGAAGCATCAAAAGCTCGTAATCAAAATATAATTAAATCAGATTATGGTGGAATGATTAAAGATAGAACTATAAAAGGTTTTGTTAAATTATATCCTTTTAAAGCAACTGATTTTACTGATATTGGTGATTATTATAAAGCAATGAAAGAATTTTCTATAAAGAATGGAAGTTTTTATATATTAAGAGATAAGTTTAAAAAATTTCATTTCGGAAATCCTTTTACATCTAAAGAAGGAACTGCAAATGCAAAAGTTGATGGTGTTACGGTTGTAAGACAATTTGCTACTACTCGTGAAGCAACTATAGCTTATGCGTTATGGTTAGATGGTAAATTAGTAAATAAGGATGGTTCTCCAATATACCCGCAGTTAGAAGAACGTAGAGAATGGATTAATATTCAAATTAACAGTGGTGCTTTAAAAGGTAAACCAATTTATTATCCTGTAGAAAGGTTTCAGGATTCTCACGCAAATGTATTGGATTATTTTATTAATAGAGAACCTCTAACAGAAAAAACTATGGAAGGATTTAAACCTTGTGGTTGATAATTTGTAAATTTATATTATGGCACTAACTTGTGGAACTATACAGGAAATTAAGACAGATAATATAGATGAAGTAACACAACTATTTGTTGGTAATTCTACACGATTTAAAGTTTTAGAACCTGGTGTTATTGAAATGAAAACAGATTTTAAATTTAAGTCTACTAATCAATTGTATCAAATAGCACAATCTAAAATAAATAATACAATATTTAAATGGGCTGAACGTATACATGGCGAAGGATTTGGTAGAGGATGGCTTGATGTAATAGATCAAAATTATTTTGATAAAATTATTGTGAAATTAAAGTTTCCTGCTAAGTTGGAAGATGCATATAGAATAGCTGATGAACAAGCTACTTTGTCTGAAATTAATGATGCGATATTTAAGGATATAAAAAATGATTTTTATATGGGCGATGAAGCATTAGCTTTTCAAGAAGAAAGAGAATTAGAGCCTATTATGAATATATCTAATAAAGAGTTAGATATAATAATGGAAACAATTAAAAATTATAAATGCTAATGGCACTTTGTTTTGTAAATACGGAAGATCAAAAAAATTTTGACAGTGTAGTTAAAGTTCTCGGTTTAAAAACTGCTACTGAATATTATATTAAATATGGTAAAATTGGTACTGTAGAAGGGATATTAAAATCTTTAGAGGATGATTTGTTTTTTGGTGAAAATAAACCAGTATATGAAAAACAATCACCATATAATATGTTATTTTCAAATAAAGAAAATCCTGTAGGTGAATTTTTAAGTTTAATACGCATTGAAAATAAAAAAAATACTTTGCGTTTTTTAAAAGCAATGTCTAAGCGTTTAGGTGTTGGTTATAATATTGTATCATTAGCAGAAGCACAACGTATTACAGGTCGTACTAAGTTTCATGGTGGAGGGTTTTATAAAGCAGGTGAAGTTTATTTTATTGAAGGAGAATATAATAGCGATAGTGTATTTCACGAATTTGCCCATCCTATAGTAAAAGCGTTAGCTATTGAAAATCCAGAACTATTTAATTCATTAATAAATATAATCCCGGCTGATTTTCAAGAACAAGTAAGAGAGCGGTATGAAAAAGAAAAAACTTATGATTTAGAAAGTCAACGATTTAAAGAAGAAATACTTGTACAATATTTAGAAAAATCAAATAGAGAAGAAGCAAAAAATCCTAAAACTATTATAGGAAAAATACTATTTGCGTTAAAACAATTTTTGCGTAAAGTATTTGGTCGTAAAATTAATTTAAAAGAATTATCAGTAGATACTACTATTTCAGAATTTATTGATATGCTTAATTACGGAAAAGAGTTTCAATTTGATAGAGATATAATAACAGAAGATGATTTCACTTATTTTCAAAATTTATTATGGGATACAGAAAAAAAAATTGAAGAAGAAACATTAAGAAAATCTCAGTATTTAATTGATACATTATATAAAAGTATTAGTAATCAAATACAAAATATTGAAAGTTCACCAGAAGCTAGTTTTTTAGAAAAATCTTTATTAAGTCCTAAATCTCCTTTAAAAGTAATGCAAGCTCAATTACGAGAGTTAGCATCATCAGAATTTCAATTAGGTAAAACTACAGTAAACGTAGCAGGTTTAACTAAAGAAATTACAGATAGAGAAAGAGAGCATAATATTTTAACAGCAAGACTAAATGAATTTATATATCAAATAAGTCAAATAGATGCTATTACTAAGCAATTAAAAGAAGTTGTTGACGAATTTTCTACATTAAATTTAGACAATAAAGATATATTGGATAAGTTCATGGTAGTAAGTAGTTATTTGGATAATTATAGAAGGTTTTTAGATAAAGCATTATGGACACAGGAATCTCCTGTTATTTACGGAACTACTACTGAAATTCGAGAAGAATTAAAAAAAGTAAGTAATAATGTAAATGAATTATTAAATAAAGTTAATAATATAAGAGTTGATTTAGTAACAGATTTATTATACGATCATTTTAATGATAAAACTGAAAGAGGTTCAGTTTTTTACGAAGCTTTATTAGATAAATTAAAAAAATCAGGTAATAAATATGAATACGACAGAGTTTATGCTGAATATAATGGTTTAACTGAAGATGAGTTAATTGAATATGTTGAATTAACACAAAAAGATATTGCCGGAACTATTAAAAAAGGAGAAGAAACTGAAAAGTTAAAAAAATATAGATCTTATAGATTACAAGGAGTTAATGTAACTAGAGATGAATTTAAAGAAATACTTGTATATGGTTATGGTCAAAATGCTGGAGTAGCTCAATGGTTAAATTCAATGTTTGAATCATATAATTTTAATCAAGATAAAGTTACAGGAACTTTCTTTTCATATGTTACTAATCAAATGGATAAAATTAATGCTTTATCTAATAGTAGACAAGTTGCATTATTAGGACAAGATAAATTATTTAGGCTGTTAAAGAACGCTGGATATAATGTAGGAACGAGAAATTTTGCACCTAGTAAATTAGGTAGAGATTTAGGTTCTATACATAATAAAGGAAATTATAATGCTAAAGAAGATGTATGGGAGGATGATTTGGAATGGCGTTTCAAAAGTAATTTTATTGGTCATGATTTTGAAATAGCTCAAATTATGAAGCGTCTTACAAATGCTCGTGATGAATATTATTATACATTAAAGACTGAAGATTGGGAAACATTATTAGATATAGAAGAAGAAGCTTATTGGTTTAAGCGTGATTTTATGCATGATGAAGCTGTTCCAGCTTATTACGATGTAGAAAATTTATTGTATACAAGTTATGCTCGTGAAATTCAGGTTGAAAATTTAAGACGTAAAAGAACTGGTCTTGATTTCATGGATACTGCTGAAGAAAATAAATTTAAAAAGACTATAGAAGATAAAGTTCGTATTGCACGTAAAGCAAGAACTTTATTACATAACATCTACGATTCAGTAAATATGATTGGTAATGAAACATTAGCAATGAATGATTCTGAAATAGCTGCTGCGCGTAATGAAAAATTTAGAGATCTTGTAGCTGCAAGGTCATTATATGAAAATGGTGTAAAGAAAACAGGAGATGATTTAGCTGTAGCAGAACTATTAGATGCTTATCAAAAAGGAAGATTAGGCCGATTTACATCAAAGTATTTAGATATACAATTTAATGCTGCTTATAAAAATGAATTAGAGAGATTAGATTTATTAGAAGAAAAAGGCGAATTAACAATTCCTAAAGAAATATTATTAGATGAGTGGTTTGCTAATAATACACAAATAGCAATAGATGATTCTTATTTTGATTTAATAAGTGATTTAATACAACGTAGAGCGGATTTATTAGAACCATTAAAAAATAAAAATAATCGTGAAGTATTAGAAGATTTAACTGAGCAAGGTATTGATATAATAGAAGCGCATAATACTATAGTGCAAATTATACGTAAAACTAGAACAGATACTAATGAATATAATGGAAATTTTTTATCCGCTGAAGAACAACAAACTGTTAGAGATGCTCATCAGTTAATAGAAGATTTTAATAAAAAATTATATACAAGGCGTGGTGTAACCGGTGAAGAATTTGATAAATACCAAAGTTTATTGGATTTTGTTGTTGATTATGGTGAATATAATTTATCTGAAAAAGATTTAAATGAATTTAGAAGATTGGATCAAGCAATTCGAAATGGATTGTTAAATTATGAAGGTATTACAGATGAAGCGGCTGATGAAATTATTAGTATAGATAATAAGTTAAAAGGATTAAGTAATCCTGTATATACTGAATATTATAAAAGTCATTGGCAAAAAGCTTTTGATGAAAGCGAAGAGTTTAGAAAATTTTTTAACAATATAAAAGGTACTATAATAACAATTGATTATGCAGATGCATTTGGTGAACCAGAACCTGCTGATAAAGATTGGGAAAATGTAGAATTAGGATATCAATTAACACAAAAGGATATTGAGTTTATATTAAAAGGTAGAAATAAAGAAAGATTAGAAGAAATTTTAGGAGAGCCTGATTTAATAGACTTTGCATCTTGGTTTATTAATAACCATTATGAAGGAGATGTGTTTGAAATATATGATGTTCGTATAAATGGTTCGGAACATTTAGCTTCAACAAGAGGTGAACATAACAAAATATATAAATCTACTAATGCTTGGCGTAACTATATCCCATCTGATTCAGATTATTTTTTAACTTATGAACTATTAGATGATACTGGTAATACTGCAGGATTATTACAAGATAGCAAAGGTCGCTACAGAATACCAAATATTAATTTTCAAACAAGAGAATTAAAAGAAGAATGGAAAACACCTGTTATTAATAGAGATGTTATTGATGAAAATGGTGTGATTATAGAATTGGCTAACAGAGATGAAACACAAAATAGATGGTTGCCTAGAGATTATTTTGAAAATGAAAATGGTGAACCAGATTTAGAGCAAGGTAGTGCATTAGCTCCGTTATATATTGATGAGACATATAAAGCACTAAGTCCGGAAAAATTGTTATTACTTGATCATTTAAAAAATTGGCACTTAGATAATCAGATAACTGTAAGTAAAGATTTTAGGAGTGGTTTGGCATATCCTAAATTAAGAATGGAAGGTGGTGAAGATGCTAGAGAATTATTTTTATTAAAACGTTCATATTTTAAACGTAGAGCTAATAGATTTGCAGAATATTGGTTTGGTAAAAAAGCAGCTGATGAAGCCGAAATGGATTTTCAAAGAGCAGAACGTGATTATTCAGAAGATAAATTAATTAAAAATCAAGATATTAGTTTAAGTCGTCCTGTTAGTGGAATGTATGATTTACCTATAGAAGAAGTTACTACAGATTTATTATATTCTTTACAAAGATATCAGCATTCATTACAAGAACTAAAAGTGTTTAATAGTATGTATAGTTTTGCATCTTCTTTGGAATATACTATGCATAAATATGAATATCCTGTAGGTAATGCCATGCGTAAAGCTAATGCATTAGTTACGGAAAAAGCTAAAAAAGCTTCCGGTACACGTATTCAGGCAATAAATAACATAATACAAAAATATTTTGAAGGTGTACAACATAAGCCTATGTATATGCAATTTATTGATAAAGAACAATTAGAAGATAGTTTAGTTGATAAAGTGGATAAACATTGGAGTGTTCAAAGAATAAGTAAAGTACGTGAAAATATTACTCGTTCTTTATTACATATTTCATCTAGACAATTTTTCATTTTTAATGTAATATCTAGTTTATCAAATTTTGCTTCTGCAGAAACCCAAACAATATATAAAATAATAGATAGTTCATTAACAGGAAAATGGTTTAATGTTGTTGATTTTGGTATAGGACACAGTAAAGCTGTGCGTACTTTAAGCCATTATACATGGAAAACATATTCAGTAAAAGGTAAATCTGCGCAATTACAATTAATGGATATATTAGATGCATCTCCAGATAAATATATGCGTAATCAATCTGATGCAGGAGGACGAACTTTGGTAAATGATTTGGGTAAACTAAAAATTGGTTATAGTGTAAGAACATATACTACACATGAAGTCAATTATGCGGCTATGTATTCATTTATGAATAATAAAAAATTTAGATTTAAATTAAATAATAAATATGTAACTCTCGATAATGCTGTAGAATTAGTAAATGGTAGAGTACAAACTAAAGAAGGTGTTCCAGAAGAATATTCTATACGTTATACAGATGAAGGTGAAGTAATATTTGGTAGAGAAATTATTAGGTTGATGGATTTACACAAAGGTTTTTTAGCGAAAATTCATGGTATGGGAGGTGAAAGAAGTGAAGCTGAATTTTTTACTAGAACTTGGTCAGGTAGAATAATGTCTTTCTTATTTAGGTTTTTGCCTCCTATGTTAGCCGATAGGTATCAATTTAGAGCAGCGGCTCGTATGAAAAAAGATGGTGTAATAGTTGGTACTAGACGTAGATTTAACTATATGACAGAAGAATTTGAAAATGGTACTTTTTTAGATGGTTTAAAATTATTCATTGCATTAGCTGAAACAGGATATAGTGTTTTAAATCCTAATCAAAAAGCTACAAATTTTGTTCAAGCTACTCATATTTCTGGTGCTCTTCAGACATTAGCTGCATGGTTATTTGGTCAAATAATGTTTATGTTTATGTATAGACTGCTTGGGTTTGATGATCGTGATGATTATTTTGAAGATAATCAGTGGACTTTGGAAGAATTAGGTCCTGTACATGGTAAAGGATATAGATCTGCTGAATCAGTTGAATATTTAAAAAGAGTAGGTGCTGTACCTGATTTGCCATTTGTTTCTGATAGCTATCGTGAAAATTGGGCAAATGGTGAATGGAAAGGTTTTTTTAATGAACCTAACTGGTGGAAAGGACAACTATTACGCTTATTGAATAGAGTTGAAAGAGAAAATGCTACTTTTTGGCCTTTTCAACTTGGTCCTATACTTTGGAGTACTTGGTCATTTCAAGGTGCTGCTTTTGGTGGAGGTTTTAAAAATATTACTGATTTATTTGCTTGGGGTTTTGGTACCACAAGTGGTAAAGCTGATGATACGTATGATAAATATGGATTTACAACAAATGAACAAGATAAATCTTTAATTGGAAATAGGAATTTAGGACCTTATATATGGGGGGAACCTGGTACTAATAAACTTTATCATTTAATAATAGATAGATATTTAGGGTTTAATGGTAGTATGCTTAATCCATATGATGCATTTTTAAAAGAATCACAATATAATCCTCATATGTTTGATTATCCTTGGGAAAGTAATATTTGGTTAAATTCACCTAAAGAAGCTAAAAAGGCGCGTAAGCCTGTAACTTTAGCGCCTGATGTAACTTCTGATACTCAAAAAATAGTAGATAAATTAAGAGAATTAGAGAATCAATAAATTTATACAAGAACTAATAATTCTTTTAATTCTTTTTCTATACTTTTAGGAGCAACAATATATTCTGAATTTATATCGGGAGGAGGCATTAATTCTGTACCATTATATTTTGGTATTTTATCTACAGGATATTCGAATTCATATGCAAAATCTTCAAAGTATAAATCAGGATATATTCCATAATTAATTAATGGATCTTTATGTGCAGCTAATAAAGCTTTAAATTCTATTGGTATATGAGAATATTTACCTTTATATATTAAATCATATACATTTGATATATCGAAAAATTCAAATATGATATATAAATATCCTTCATCATCAATAAAATGTTTCAAATAAAATTTATTTTTACTTGCGCATACGCACGCTTGTTTAGTATCTTCTATTGAAAGATGATATAATGCTACTAGTGTACAATCAGAGTCATAGTCTTTAAAACCAAAATATGTATTTATAGGTTGAATGCAAGGTAATTGCATAAGGTTATATAAATATAACATACTCTTATTAGTTTTTTCTAACCGTTTAAAATTTTGTAATATTGAATTGCTCATTATATTTTAATTATAAATTAAAAGTAAACAAAAAAAGTTTAAAAACAAATATTTTTAGTTTAGATTTTTTAAATAATTGATTTTATCTTCTATTTGTTTTATTCTTGCCGGAACTACTTTGTTAAAATTGCAATCGTTGCAACACCTCCCTGTAGTAGAGAGAGGTGCTGGATTATGTCCATTATATGCATGGTACTCTTGACCTGCAAAGTGTATTTTTTCTTTATGTGGTGTGTCTTTTCCACATAAAACACAAATAAAATTATGCTGCATGTTTTTCTTGTTTAATATCTACTATTTGAATTGCTGTATTAATAGATTCAGAATCACCAGAATCTAATAATGAATCTAATTGTACTCTTTGCTGATAAGTAATTACTCCTTCAGCAGTAAGATTGTATACTGTTCTTTTATATGCGTCTACTTTATGCTGTAGATCACCTTTGTTAACGTCTGTAACGTTATAACCTTTTTTAGTCTTGCTATTTACTGTGGCTTGATAATTACTCCAAGCAATACCTCTACTATTACCTTCATACTTTTTTGTTACGTTTAGGTTATTATTACCACGTCTTCCATATTCAGCTTCTACTGTAAACGTCTGGCTTATAGTATTTTGGTATAATGTTACGTTGTAAACCTTATCTGATCCACCTCCGTAATACCATAACTCTGTTCTTTCTAAAATAATATTACTCATTTTCTTGTGATTTTTTGATTTGTAATAAAGCTTTCTCATTTGCTGGTACGTCTTCCCATTTATAATAGGGGGTTAACATATCATCTTCTGTTTGATAATATGGAGTTGTTTTAGCTCCTAAGATTTTTGTTGGTACTGGAAATCGGTATTTTTTTATATACTCATAGAGCAAAAGATTCCCCTGCGCATCTAAAGCATTATTATACGAATAGTATATATTATATAAAGGTTCATCTGTTTGTAACCGTTTATCTAATTCTTTTACTTGTTCATCAGTTAAATATGCTCTTAAAAACGTCGGTTTTATTTTACTTTTCATCTATTTTAATTTTAAATGCTTTCATAAAAGCAGTAAATTCATTATTAGCTTTTTCTTTTGACCATTTGCAATGTTTTTGACCGATTCTATTAAACCATTTATGAAATCTTTTAAGTTTTCTTTTACTGAATACATAAGTCATTTGAGAACGTATTTGACATTCCTGGACAACTAGTTTCATAAAATCTTGTTGATTCATAGTTTAACGCCGTATTCAGCTAGTAATTCAGTATTCTTAACAATACAACCCTCTTTAACAATATTGTCGTATCTTTTTTGCACTGAAGGCAAGGCTTTTGTAGGATATAACTTAAACAGCTTTGGTATAGGATAATTCCATCCCCAGATATATGTTTTGTTGTCTTTAGGATCTATATATACAATACCTTTTTTTGCATTTTTAGCTAACTCTTTACGTTCTAATTCAGCATTAATAAGTGTATTTACTAGTGTGTACAGCCAAAATGTATTAGTGTACGTATTATCTATGTCTTTGAACTTATATTCTACTTTAGGTAGATTCTTAGCCTGTTCTTCTAGATCACGTAGAGTGTTTCTATTCTGTTGATGTTGGATATCTGTGTTACCTAACCAATCAAGCCTAGGTTCTCCTCCATATGCATCGTCATAGAAGTGTGCAAACTTTTTATTATTGTGATATACATCAGCATTAACACCTACCATTCCATCATGGCCTGAAAATGTTTTAATGTTTTTTACTGATAGATTTAGATTTTTTGCGTGTTGCAGTTCTAATTCACGTAGTTCTGCGTGTGTATATATTTTATTTGACATAAGAATTAAATTGATGATAGTAAATAATAACGCATTAATTTAAGCGTCGGGGTTTGTAAGAATCTTTTGGATTTTTACCCGTAGGGAATCAATTTGTTCTTGTAGTTCATCTCTTTCTATTTCATGCTTTTCTGCATCAAAGAAATGGTCTAGATATAAAGAACGTTTACGTTTAAATTCAGCATAGCATCTTGCTGCTTTTAGTTCTTCCATTTGTTCTGTTAAAATATGTATCTGATCTTGTTCCATGGTATTATTGATTTATGTAATTTTTTAAATTCAATTATCATTTTACTTTTAAGTTCTGTTTTGTATCTTAGATTTTTGCCACCGTATTGAGAAACTTTATGTTCTTGCCAATCTGGTCGCCATAATAAATCTTCGCCTGGTATATTTTTAGCTAGATTATATTTATGTTTATCTATATTATGAGTTAGAAAAATTACTTCAGCGAGTACACTAGATTTGTATTGTTTTTCTACAATACCATTTACTAATGCAAATAACTCCGAGTAATCTTCTAACCAATCTTTATATACAATAACAGGAGAGAAATTAATATGTACGTCATATCCGCAAGCTTTGAAATCATTAATAGCTTTTATTCTATCTACTATAGGAGCAGTATTAGGTTCAACTATTTTTCTTATAACTTCAGGCATTAAACTAAATCTTATACGAACTTTTTTCTTCGGGTTAAACTTCAGGAAAGCTTCGGGTATAACTTTAGTAGCTAATGTTGCCATAGCTGTTGGATGATCTCTAAAAAACTCAAATATTCTAACCCAATCATAGTACTTACTATGTAGAGCAAAATCTTCATTACAAGCTATGTCGTAAGTAATATACTTGTCATGAGTTTGATTTGGTTTCTCTACATCTGCAAATGCAGCATGTGCATTTATTTCTGTAAGGATATCATTGATATTTGTAGCATAGTCTAAACCTGTAGGTTTATGTCTTTTCATATAGCAGTATGAACATTCATACAAACAGCCAAAGCCAAAAGAAGGAGCAATGTAATCACTACTCCTTCCTGAATATCTAAATTGAAAAGTTTTCCGGGTAATTGGTTTAACTTTACTCATGTGTATAAATGTTGTTGGTGTAAAGTAAAAGTTTCTTCCCATTCATCTCCACCACTTTCAGCTTGATTACTTTTTTCAATAGCTTTGATTTCTATTTCCCAAGTATAGTTCCAGTCTATTTCTTTGACATTAATAATTTGTACTGAACGTAGTGTATCATATTCGTTTAATATAGCTTCGCATATTATATGTTCTATAGGTCTATTACCATTAGGAGATATAATTGCTCTGCATACGTCATCTAACATTAATGCTGCTGCATTACCTTGAAATAATTTAATCTTCTGCATATTTTCTGTCTATTAAGTTTCTACAAAGTATTGCTGTATCATAGTCTTCTTCTTCTACAGCCTGTTCTCTACGTGTTTCTAAATCGGAAGGTTTTACAAAACGATTACTATATGTATATGCAAAATTATCTTCTGTGTTATGGCGTTTACCACAACCACATTTTATTGTGCGTGCATTGCTTTTAGTATAATCAATATTAATCATTTGTTGTCCTGTTGTTGAACAATAAAAAATTGATGTTACGGTATACATTCTACCTTTTTCTCTTGGTTGATTTGGTCTTTTAGCTGTAGATAATGCTATGACTACATCTCTAATTTCGAACTCATTCATTTTGTATTTGACTTTTTAATTGCAAACTTTTTTATACCATTTTTATTTTCAGAAACAAAATAGAAATCTTTTGTTTCGTTAATGATATATAAAGTTTTGCCTTTATAGTTAATTGTTATTTTATTGTTCATTGTAAAAGTTTTTATTGGGTTGTAATTTTGATTTACTTTTTTTTATTTTAGGCGTAATTATTTTTAGATATTCCCAATTCATTTCAGTATCATAAAGATTATTTATGTAAGCTGCTATAAGTAATAATCTTCTTTTATGCATTTTAAGAGCAGATGCATTTTGTTTATAATACAAAATTTTACCATTTTTATCTTTATATGGTTTTTTTGTTTTAGGATTGATTATAGGTATTTTATCATCATTTTTGCAATTATCATAAATATACCAATAATTTTTGTTGCGTATTTTTTTAAGAATTAAAGGATCTATTTTTTTAAGAACTAAATAATGTATTTTAATTGCTTGATTATAATTTAATGAATCTATATTACAAATATCTATATCATCTAATTCTATATCCGTATTTAAAATGTGACTAATTGTTTCTTCGTCCATATTTATATTTTAATAAAAAGCCCTGTTCTGGTACAGGGCTAGAAACCTCTTTTTTAACCATGGCTGCATGAATCTTTCAACAAGGACAGCATTAAGTAATAATATTATGATTAATCTAACAGAGGTTCATAATATTCACCTGGATAAATTATTTTACATCTTCTCGGAATTGATGATGTTCTTATTCCTTGTACCTCTTAATATTATATATAGAAGCTTTCTAATGTTTCATCTATTGTAACAATAGTATGATTATTAGAATCTTTAATTTGATACGGTTTAACAGAGCCGTATAGCTTTGTCATTGTAGCTTCTATTTCTTTTGCTTGTTCTGTTATTTCTTCAGGAACTTCTAATCCATCACCCAACGTATCTAAATCTGTAGGAAATACAAAGTCATCTGTATCAACAACATCTTCAAAATCATTTAATAAATCATCAGATTCTGAATCTGGTATTTCATCTATACCATCTATATGATCTTCATCACCAAATGGGCCTGGATCACAAACTTCAGCAACAGCTGCTTCATCTTGAGCAATAGATTCTTCTATTTCCATGTCTTCATCTTCATCTTCATCCATTGAAAAATCTCGCTGTTTTTCTTTTGCTAACTCAATTAATTCTTTTTCTGTGTAGTTGCCTAAATCACGAGTATCATCTTTCATTTCCACATGATATAAAACTTCGCCACCTGTCTTATATGTTTCGGTCACTCTATATCGCCATGAAAACAATGCTTCTTTTGCATCTTCAAGATCTTCAATTTCTTCTCTAGATAAAGTATCTCCAACTTCTTCTTTAACTAACTCAATTTGTTCTTCTGAAAGTTGTTTTGCCGGTGTAGCTGTATTTTCAGTATACTTTGCAAAAGCATCCATATTTTCTTTAGCTGTTTTAATTGCATCAAAATGATTATTAGCAAAGTATTCAGCTAAAGGATTGTCTACTTGAAACTGCTTTACAATCTGATCAACAAATGCTTCTTTGTTTTCAAACATTATTGGTTCTTCATCAGCTTCTATTTCAACAGTGTTATCAATAAGAACTTTATCAGCAGGAAGTTCTACTTTGATGGCATACTCTGCCATAATCATATGATGAAGTTTTTGCTGACTTTTAACCCATTTAGTAATATCCATACCTTCAATACCAAACATTAGAATTTTATACAATCCCCATAAAGTATCTCTGTCTGAATAATTATGTGTAGGTTTCTTTCTTTCATGAATTATAGCAGAAGCTTGAGTAGGTGTAATAAGTTCATGCTCAAAGTAAAGTGCACCCATAATACAACCATAATCTTCTACAGATAAAGGCATAGCTTTCATTTTATTCTTTTCTGCTATGATTTTATCAAAGTAATCATTAGCTGCTTCAATTAACTGTTCTAAAATAGAATCAGCTTCAGTATCAGCTGTACCTGTATGTTTTCTAATCCAAGACATACCCTCACTACCAATGAGGGATGCTTGATTATCATAAATAAAAGAACCAACTGCACAACCAAACTTAACACGTTTGTTGTATGAATTCCACCAAGTAAATATCATACCCATATCTGGATCTCTATCGCACTGTAAGTAAACTTTGCACAATGCTATTTGTCCATCTACACTAGTTATATATATTTCATTATCTATGTTAAATCCATTTTTAGTAAGTTCTTCTCTTACTTTATCTATAATAGTTCCATGAGCTATTACTGTATATGTATCTGTAGCTTCAGGTAATGCTACTGATCTTAAAAAATTTTCGTCTGCTTCTATGTTACCTCTTTTAGTTGACATTAGAATAAAGATGTTTGTATGCTAGGTGGTTCAACATTATGAATTTCATCTCTTACTAGCTTTGTATAAAATTCATATTTTAATTCATATTCTTTAAACGGTTTGTTATCGTCTATTTTAATAGCAACTTGCTCTAGAGTATTATCAGCTTCAACTTTGATTTCTTTAAGGTTGTCTTCTTCTTTTAATCTCTTAACAAGTTTGCAACCTTTAGATGATCTGAAATATCTAATTGTTTTTTGTGTATTTGTATTAAACAATTTACCATCAGAAACACAAGTTTGAACTACTTTCCAATTACCTTTCATTCTAATACCGGCACAAAAATCATAAATGTTTTGATGCTGCATTATTGTTTTTTCTATATCTACTCCGTGTACAAAATAGTTATATATAGCAATTGGTTTAATTCTGTAGCTTTTATTCTTGTGTAATTGTTTATCTATTTCAAATCTACCTTTGAGTTTAACTGGATAGTGATATACTTTACCGTCTATTTGTTTTATAAGTGGTTTAGGAAACTGACTGTCAAACATTTCTTTAGCTTTGTTATATTCTATTTCATAGCCTTTAAAAATGCCTATATAGTTGTTTACATCAAAGATGATTAGTTTTTCATACTGTTCAAACTCTAGTACAAGATTTGTCATCTCTTCCCACTTCTTACAGATTTCATCATATAGCGGTTCATATTCTTTAGGAAGAATAATTTCACCACCATCTGTATTAATCATAATAGGTCTAGCACCAGGTATGCTTTCACATAACTGTTCCATTAGCATAACTAATAGTAGTTGACCATTACAAGTTATTTTCATTGTTAACAAGCTATCTTTAAGAAAGCTGTTGTCATCATTACTTAAACCAAATGCTGAATTTAAAACTATCTTATATAGATAATTTAAAGGATTTGATTTAGGATACTTCAATCTTTCATTGTAAAACCATTCATATCTTTTACAAAATATATCTGCAGGTAAATGTGCAGGACTCCACCCGTTACGTATACATAGGTTAGGATAATATGATTTAACGTCAAAAGACTTTATAATCATACCATCTTCAGCTTTGTATATTCCACGCTTGGCACCATGAATACCACCTAATGCAAATGAAAACTCTAAACCTCTATATGTAACTTTATGTTTAAAGCTACCTTTCAAGTTGTTTCCATCTAGTACTAGTGATTTGAACTTTGCTAATGTTTTCTTAAGTTCTGGTGTTGTAAATTCTATGTAGGGTAATATTGCTTCTTTAAGATTTATCTGTTTTCTAAATGTTTGTTTCTTGCGTAAAACAAATTCATCTATGTCTAAGTCTTTAGCAAGTAAATTAGATAAAATTGCTTTAACAAGTTTTGGTTCAGATAAGTTTTGTAGAGGAATATCAAAGTGTTTACTAAGATTTTTTCTTACTTCTATCTGTTCAACGTTTTTAGTTAACAGTTCTCTTGTAGAAAGGCAATCATTAATACAATATCTAGTTAGTTTTACAATTTCATCCTGACCGAGAATGTCATCAGGTTTACAATCCATATCTATGATATTGTGCCAATCCATATTGTACTGCAACCACTTTAACGATGCAAATTTTTGCGTATTGTTATAGTTGTTAATAGCAGCTAAATCTATTTCATTCCATGGTAATTCTTTATGCGTATAGATAGTATATCCTTTTTTGTCTTTTAAATCAAACAGTCTGTTTACAAAATCAAATATTTCTTTTGCTAATGTAGATCCTTCTGCATGTTTAAATACTTTAGAATGTTCAAGAATAAATTGAGCTACTTGAGCATCAAAGTTTAATCCATTAAATGAAACAATATAGTTTTGATTATCAATTAGTTTTTCATTAAACTGAATAAACTCTTTGATGTGATTTTGATAATCAGATATCTCAAATATCTTCATATCAGAAGTATCCTTAATGTTGATATAAACTGCTAAGAAACAGTTCTGTATAGTTTCAAAATCATAAACATAAGTTTTCTTCATACATTAAGAGATAAAAAAAGGGTACTATATTATACAGTACCCTTATATTAATTAATTAATTATTAATCTAAATATTCTTTCCAATTGAAATCGTTATTAGATACATAAATATTTAGAAATGCTTCAATTTCTTCAGGTTTTCTAATATAATACTCGTGATAAGTATCAATCATTATTCTTTCTTGAGCAAGTGGACTTTGTTCTAACATAGCTTTGTTGCTATTAGGTTTAGGAAATCCGTTGTTATCAAGTCTAGGAATAAAATGAAATTGGGGCTTTTGATGTTTGCTTACAATGCCTAACATCTTTTTTATAGGATCAAATATAATTTCTATAAATGGACAAGAATCATCCATAGGAATACCTATAAAGTTTTTAACAGGTTCTGCTGGCCCGTCTACATATACACTTTCTACAAGCATAATGTTTTTATATGACGGACCGGTTGGTTTCTTTTTTGTGTCTGACATTTTTAAATATTTTTGTCAAATATATAAATTCTATTAAAGTTCTACAAGACCTTTTTCATACTTGTATGGTAAATCACAATAATTATTTTGAGATATATGATATTCTGCTATATCAAATATACTTGCAGTTTGTTGCTCTGCTATTTGCAATGTATCTACAGATACAGGAAATACATATGCACGATTGTCTTTATCTATTACAGGAAACCATACTTTTAATTTCCATGCTCTTTTGCTATCTTTAGGAACTAGGCTATATATAAGTTCTTTATAGACAATCATTTGTAGCCAATACATATATTCAGATACCATAAAATTATTTTTCCAATCATCTAGTGATTTAGAAGTACTTTTAAAATCTACAATATGTATTGTTTCTTCTTTATAGTCTATTCGTAATAAATCAATGATGCCTTTTAAACCGAAGGATCTTTTTTCTAAATCCATTTCAAGTTCTATTTCTTTACGTATATCTATTTCAGGTGTATCGCTATATAATAATTGAATTACATCTAAATTCTCAAGCATTATACGAGCCTTTTCTTTTGCAGCTTCGACTAAGCCCATATCAACTATAACTTTACCTAATGCATCTGCATCACGCATTGCGTTGAAATATTGATTACCTTCTAAAGATGCTATTTTGTCTATACGTTGTTGATCTGTTTTATAAGACTGATATAAGTTAATTTCTCTAAGGTAATCTAAAATTTCTGGTGTCATATCGTCTAATACAACTCCACCTTTATTAGATACATCAACTTTATATTTTTCCCATACGTTTCTTATAACTTGTTGAACACTATCAGAAGGAAGTTTATCTGGAAGTACAATGAATTTTTCATCAAAGTTTTCCGGTTCTAATATGAACAGGTGGAATAAACCACCTTGTTTAAAATATTTATTTTCTAATATCTCACGTTCTTCTAATATATATTCTTTATAGAACTGACGTGGGCTTTTGCAAAGTTTAACTAAAGAGCTATAGCTCAAATACATTTTATCTTTCATCTTTTTAGTATATTAAAAGTCCAAGTAGATAACCGCACAATGCTGCAGCAATACCAACTAGTACAAATATTAACATTCCTTTTTCGTTGTTACTTAATTTCATCTTTGTTTTGGTTTAAATATTTTTGATAATTCTTGTTCTAATTTATCTTCATCAATCCAACCTTCAATATAGTGATACATAGAAACGAATATTTTTTGTTGTTTAATATTCCTTTTACTTACATCAAACCCAAAATAATTACTTGCTGATTTTATTTCTTCTTTATTCATCTTTGTTTTGGTTTAATAATGTGTTACTTGTAAGCCAACCAATAACAGCTACCCACAATAAAATACATACCCATTTAAGTATTATCATCTTTGTTTTGGTTTAATTGTTCAACATAATCCCATACTTTATCTAGAATATCATACCGATCAAATTCAAAGCCATATCCTGCTATAGATAAAGCTTTATTGACATACTGTTTGATATAGTATGGTGGCTCACTATCCATTATTTCAGAAGTCTTTTCATTTAAATATGCTTTAGCTATTAGCTTACCAGCAAGGTCTTGAATATCTTCTTTTGATATTCTTCTTTTTCCAAAAACTTTTTTAATTAATCTGTTAGTAATAGATTGACATTTTCTATTACCTGCATTTGTGAACATTTCAAAGTTTCTTTTTTTTGCGTTAAATGCTTCTATAAATTCGACTTGATTCATTTTTTCTTAGGTTTTAATTGGGGTTTAAATATATACATTGAACTCTTTTCTGTTTTTAGTGATTCGTAATCAGCAATAATTATTTTCATTATACTGTTTGGAATTTTACTTTTTGTTTTACATTCATGTATGCGTAGTAAATCAGTTAAGTAATCTAAATCATATTCTAATATAAAAGAAGAAGAGGTTAAATACGCGGCAATATATAGACATAGGTTTTCTGATTTACAAATATGTGAACACATAGCATATTTTCTATTAGTTCTTTGTGAAATAAGCCCTATAATCCAAGGAAATGATACTTTAATATTGCACTTATCAATGATAGCTACAGCTAAATTTGCATCTTCTTCACTTCCTTTTAATAAGTTTTTTAATTTAATGTAATCTTTATAATCTAATATTCTAGCCATAATAAATAAAGGGGAGCTATTAACTCCCCCATAAGTTTAATCTAAAATGTTGTCTACTACTGCATCTACTAAAAGTAATTGGTTTAAATTAGATAAGTCACTTAAGTTAGTTAATTTTCTACCCATTACAAATTTCAAATCAGAACCTAACACTTCAGAAGTTATTAAATCTTCAAGTCTTTTGAGAACATCTTTAGTAATGTCATCGTTAGACATATTAAACTGTATATGATTAAGTAGTCTTGTAGTTAATACGAATGCAATATCTGCTCTATAATCAGTACCACTTTTAACAATTTTCTTGATGGATTTTTCTATATCTTTAAATTTAATATTAACATCAAGAATTTCTTTTGTACTGATAAGTTTGTCCATTTTATTATGGATAAATGCAGTAAATGTTGCTGTAACTTCAGGTCCTAAAGAACCTTCACCAAGTAACTGTATTAACTCTAATTGATTTTCAAATACAGGAATAGAACGTATTGCATTAAAGAATAGAGTAATACTACGTGCATTAACTTCTGGTGTTTCATCCTTAACTATTTCAGGATTCATTAGAATGAAGTTAATACATCTACCATCTATATCATTTTTCTCTGCCCATTCAGCCCATATTTCAGAATCCCATCCAAGTTCTACATTTAAGTATCTTGATTTTTGTGCAGGATCTTGATCAGTTACGTTATACATACCATCATCTGGATTAGATGAAAGCATAATAGTCCAGCCTTTAGGAAGCTCCCATGTTCCATAAGCTTGTTCTAATATTAATTGCATAACTGCTTGAGTAAATCTTTGAGAAGCTCTTGTATAGTCATCAAGAATTAAAATACCTGGTCCAGTTTTACCTGCAATCCATTCAGGTATAGAATACGACATGCGAGATTCAGTACTTGTTAACCATCCTGCTTTTTCATAACTATTGATAGCTGTTTCAGATACCCACTTAGAATGTGCTACAGTTTTATCTTCTTGTACAACTTTTTTAATCATTTTATATTCAACAACAGGAATACCAATTAAGTCACCAATTTCTTCTAGAGCAGATAAGTTAAGCATCTGTACATTTTCAGGTTTAAATCCTGCTTCAATACCTACTTGTCTAATAGTAGAAGTCTTACCAAGACCTGCTGGTCCAACAACATTAATAGCAACTGGAGTTAATCCTTTGCTTTGTAACATTTTATTATTTTCGATAACATGATTAAGAACTTGCTTTAATTCTTTAACGTTGATTTTAGATTGATTCATTTTACCCATTACTTTTTAATTTAATTTTACTTTTTTACCCGGTAGTGTTTCGTTAATATAGTGGTTGCTACCATGTACCCACAATATATTTCCTTTTGCTCCGTTAGGAGCTGATGCTTCTCCATCTGATAGATAGATAAGACAAGAGTATTTACGCAAATTCTTATTATACAAATCAATTACAGGTTGAAAACATGTACCTCCTCTACCTTCCACACTTAATGGTTTACGTGGATTAAATTTAAATTGATCTGTAATTTTTGTATCACATAATACAATGTCTACATCGTGTCCTGTTTTAGCAAGATGGATTAATTCATTTTGAAATTCTTTTAAATCATCTATAGAAACTGACCATGATGTATCAATAGCTACAAGAATTTTAGAAAAGTATCTTTCTTTTAATCCTGGCATGCCTGTAAAACGCTTACTTCTTTTACGTCTAGTTTTATTAGTCCATGTTTTAGTAGATGTACCAATAAATCTTTTAACAAATGCACGCCAATTAAATTTAGGTGGTTCAATATTAGATAAAGCATCAAGTAATTCTTCTAAGCCACCTGGTATAGAACCTGGATTACTTTTCTTTACTTGTTCTACTACTTGCTTTAGTAATTGTTCGGTATTCTTTTGAACCATTTTTTGTACTGCAGAAGATGCGTTTTGTATATCATCCCATTGGTGATTAGGTAAATGCATTGGTTGTCCATTACCATCTTGACATTCTGATTCACCATTACCCATAGCTTGCATTGCATTTTGACAGGCTTGATTTTGATTTTCAGGTTTAATTAACAGGTTGTAATATTCATTGGTGCTAAGACCTTCGGGTACTTCAAACTTTTCCCAAGTGCATCCACCTAGAGGTAGTAAATCGCTAGGTATAGTTTGATTGATATAAATATCCATAGCTATATTAGCAATTTCATGATTAGTTAAATGTTTATATTCAGTTAAATGAAAATTAACTATATGGCCTAGTTCATGAATTAATAAACCTTGTTTATGATTATCTGACAATGTATTCCAAAAATCAGGATTAACCATTAATTTATACATAATACCGTTGAGTCCAACACAAGCGGTTTTACATTTTGTACTTATTTCTTTTTGCAAACTCAACAATACAGAGCCGTAGAATGGCTGCTTGTATAGCAAGTTCTTACTTACTTTGATTACATCATTTAGCATTTTCGTATGATTCAATTAAGTGATAACTAGCATTATATAATGCGGTAATATGCTCTTGATACATTTCAAAAGCATACTTGAGACTGAATGTAGAAGGATGTGCACCATGCATTGCTTTATTTAATACATCTCTAGGTGTCCAGCTTATAGGTTCATTAAATACTTTTTTGTATTCTTCTTCTATAAGTTCTGTTAGTTTACTAAATTCTAAAATTCCTTCTCTAGTAATTATTAATATGGATAACCAACCAACTATTGTTTCTGGTTTTAAATCCTTTTCAATTAGTTTATGTGCTAATACGCGATTGTTTTCTTCTTTAGTGTTTAATAATTCAATTATTTTTTCTACGTGCTTCATCTTTTGTTTTTAAAAGTTTTGGTATTAAAAACATTTTGGTATTTTCTAATCCATGTTGTTTAACACATTCAGCAATATCTTTTTCTATATCACAAATAGTATATGGTAAACCATATTG
>JABAOC010008501.1_pt1 | contig 93429 bp, 87 predicted proteins | sample 7062161 | NCBI WGS metagenome assembly JABAOC01 (sample SAMN14538625, study PRJNA623070) | marine sediment metagenome | biome: marine biome [ENVO:00000428]; feature: marine pelagic biome [ENVO:01000023]; material: deep marine sediment [ENVO:00002113] | place: India: Gulf of Khambhat ... | reverse complement strand
TAAACGGCGGGGGTAACCATGACCCTCTTAAGGTAGCGTAATACCTTGCCGCTTAATTGGCGGCTTGCATGAGTGGCTTAACGAGAGCCCTACTGTCCCCGCTTGGAGACCGGTGAAATTGACTTACTGGCGCACAGTCCAGTACCTTCTAGAAGGAAGCGAAGACCCCGTGGAGCTTTACTACAGCCTGTCGCTGTGATACGGTTTTGGATGTGAAGTGTAGGTGGGAGCCGTCGAAGCTATGGCGCTAGCTATAGTGGAGGCATCAATGGGACACCACCCTTCCATTCCCGTACCACTAACTTGAAAAAGAACACCGATAGGTGGGTAGTTTGGGTGGGGCGCCACGCGCTCGAAAAGGTATCAAGCGCGCCCAAAGGTCACCTCAAGGAGGTCAGAAATCTCCTGTAGAATGCAAGGGTAAAAGGTGGCTTTACACGGATTGGATTAACAACAATCTGCGTTGCGAAAGCAAGGCCTAGCGAACCAATCAACCTCATTTATGGGGGTGATTGATAACAGAAAAGTTACCCCGGGGATAACTGAGTTGTCTTCAGCAAGAGCCCATATCGACCTGAAGGCTTGCTACTTCGATGTCGTCTCTCCGCATCCTGGTGGTGCAGCAGCTGCCAAGGGTGGGGTTGTTCGCCCATTAAAGCGGATCGTGAGATGGGTTTAGACCGTCGTGAGACAGGTTTGTTGCTATCTTCTAGAAGCGTCGATGCTTGAAGGGAAAGACCCTTTAGTACGAGAGGAACAAGGGTCTGCAGCCTCTAGTTTACCAGTTGTCCGACAGGGCAATGCTGGGCAGCCACGCTGTAAGGGATAAATGCTGAAAGCATCTAAGCATGAAGCCTACCCTGAGACGAGGCATTATAGAACTCGAATAGAAGATTCGTTTGATAGGGTTAGGGTGTAAGCATGAAGCTTCGGCGACATGTTCAGCCCGTAGCTACTAACCGTTCATCTTCTGGCTCAATCGTTAGACAGGTTGTGTATGTAATACATTTAACAGTAAAAGATGGTTTGACGGTCAAAGCGGCGGGGAAACACCCGGTCTCATCTCGAACCCGGTAGTTAAGCCCACCTGCGTAATCCTATTAACCATGATGCGAGAGCTCATGGGAAGATTACCCTCTCAAGAGGGCTTGAACCTTTGACCTAGGTGAAGAGCCTCGGTTGATTCCTTCGGGAGCCTTCTGGGGTAAGCTTCACTGCTTGAAAGTCAGAGGCTCTTGGTACGCTGTCAAACCACCTTTACAATTATATTTTAAAATTTTACTAGATTATTTTATAATTATATTGAATATTGTTCATCTTCTTCTTTATTTTTCAATAGGAAAACTTATAAATAAATACTTTATAAATATAGTAATTATAATTCTAATAATCTTAAAGGGGGATAGAATTATATGAAAAAAAAAATTGCAATAATAGTTATATTATGTTGTCTATTTTTAATGTTAAATATTGGTATTTCAGGTTTTCCCTTAGGTGAAACGGCACTGATAGAAAAGAATTTTGAAGAACCTGTTTTATCCCCAAAAAATACAAAAGAAAAAGATACATCAGAAGATGAAGATCATATATTGAACGGTGAAAATGAGATTAGAAATCCATTATTACACAAGTATTATGCTGATGCAGGCGAGCCTTATGCTGGAAAAACAGACGTATCAATCCAATTCGATGGGTCAAATAGTTATATTGACCATACCGAAATTGAATCTTATGAATGGGATTTTGCTGACGGAACCATAGGTTATGGTATAAATCCAGTTCATAGTTATTCCGCCCCAGGCATATATTATTCAATCTTAACTATAAAAAGTTATAATGGAAAAAGATACCAAGATATTGCTCCAGTTTATATAGATCAAGATGGTGACCATCTACACCCATATGGAGGATGTTTTTATTATGCAGAAAAAGATGAGACAATTCTTTTTGATGCCTCCAAATCAATTAGTAACAATCCAGATATTGAAATTTCTGAATGGATGTGGCATTTTGGAGATGGAGAAACAAGTTATGGTGAACAAGTAACTCACGATTACACTGAAGAAAAAGTATATCTTGTAACGCTAGAAATTACAGATATCAACGGAGTTAAACGTCAGGATCTTTTGCATGCAGATATTGGTGTGTCTTATTCAAGTATCGAAGATTTCTTTATTAATTCAAATACGAAATTAAAATCTATATTAGACGTTCTTCTCAATAAAGTAGGATCATTTATCCTCTATCCATTACTATTTGTGAAAATATATACTGTCTATAACGGATATGAAGAAACTATTTCACTGTCCAGTGACTATATGTTACCACTAACTATTGATATTAATCATGATGGGGATGGGGATTTTATTGTACACAATCTAAACTTTTTTAAACCAGTGATTAGCCAATCTCGATTCAATGATATCCCTTGGTTTGCATTTGAATCAACTATATCTGATATAGAGAAAATATCTGAAGATATTACTACGGATGATGATTTTGAAATAGGTCTCCAATTTTCATTACAGATTATGGAAGATTTTCTTGAATTGGAAGAACCCATTGTGAGAATTGGTTATCATTCAGCAGCTGGTGAAGAGAAACCAGTGCATTTTTCTGCAACTCATGTATTCAGACCATATATTCTACTAAGAATTCTGGGAGGAGGAGCAACTGTACAACTGGTAAGTGAAAACACATATGTTTATTCAGATTTACAGTGTACTAATAATAAAATGCAACAAGTTTCTACAGATCCTTTTGAGACGATGCAACCCATTTTTATATCATCAGAATGCGAAAAAGACTTACAGGTACCAAGTAAATCGCATGATGAAACCATAAGGGGACTGAATATAATCACAGAAAACGGAATAAGGATAGATGCTTCAAATGCTGATTCTTTTAAATTATTAATTTCTTTTTCAAATGTTGCAAAAACTACTCAGACGATATTAAAAGTTGATTTTGAATCATTTACACCAATGACTCTTATGCACCGGAGAGGCGTGACCTATCGCGATTTAGATATTCGGGGATCAGATGATTCAGCAGTTACTCTATCGATTACTCGAAAAAATTCAAATGGTAATGCAACTATAGGCCTATTAATAAATCCTCTCCAGAGTTTTGGATTTCATGCAGATATAACCAAAATGGGAAATGGCGCAAGACATATCTTATTCGACGTTGAAAATCCTCCTGAGAATCTTATATTATTTGCAGAAAATGAAGACGCACAGGGCAACCAAGATTCATTTAATTTTTATTTACAGAACATATCAAGTTATATCGAGTTTGAATGGCTTCCTCGTCTAGACAATGGTTATATTATTTTAACAAAAGAATCTTCTTCTGATGGACTAGAAGTTGGTATTTGTGATGATTTAAAAAATCCGAATAATAATATCTACATTACGAATCTTCCGAGTACAACATCAATAAATTGGGAGATTTCATCAACCCTTCCACGAACAATAACTTTCTTTAGTGATACCGATGGCCTTACTCTAAATGCTGAATTAATGGAAGTAACTCAAGGAAATCAGACCGTTGAGTTTCATGCAGCATCTATTGAGGATCTCGACATAAAGTTTCTTTGGAGTTTACCTGATGGATATTTTGAATTACAGCGGAGTACAAAAAATATCGACTTTGATTTTCTCCTTTTACAAGATAATATTAAATTAAATATTACTGGAAATTATATCGGCGGACCTGATGATGGTTTTGTGTTTCATTTTAATGATTTTCAACAAGGTATTATTGAACTCGTGAGCGATAAAACTCTTACTTTAGATATTTTTGCAGAAAATCCTTGGACAAAAGCAACTTTAGACACTGAATTGGAATTTTCAACAGGAGGGAATGCAAAATTAGAATGGGATGAATCTATGAACGTTAACATTGATGGAGGTGCATCTTTAGGAGTATATAATTTTTCATTGAGTAGTCTCGTTGGTAGTGTAACTGCAGATCAAATAGCCCTCCTAGGAACAACCGATTTTGAGTTAATCCTGGATGGATCTAGTCAACTACAATTAAGCGGAAACGGTCAAATATCTTTATTAAATTTCAAAGGGGATATTGGTGATTGGTCCAGTGAAATAAATTCTGCAAGTACTGGAGGAGGTTTAGATATACTTCTGAAGCCCACAGATAAATATTACCAAGTTGTAAGTAATCATTCTATTAATATTCAAGGATTCGATATCGAATATGATGGAAATGGTGAAATCAACGATATGAATTTCAAAATCGATTATTTCGATATGTATTCTAAAGGAAAAACATGGTTTGATTTTAGTACAGACACACCTGAATTTAAATTTGAAGGTGAGGATGTGGTTGATGTAAAAAATTTACTCCTCTCAGTTGGAACCGGTAGCTCAAGTGTTATTAATTTTACAATTTCAAATGCTCATTTAGATAGTGATGGTACCGTTTACGGTGAATGGAACAATGATTATCTTTATGTCGATGCCGATGTTGATTTTAACTGGGATCTGAACGTATCAACTTTAAATTATGGAAACTGGAAAGCACACGGGATCTTTGAAGGAAGTGCTAGTATGAATGCTGAATGGGATTCGGATTCTGGTGCTGTAGAATTTGAGATCGGTTCAACAGGAATATATCATAGTCTTGAAATAACGCATGATGAGCTAACCTTAAATCTTGGAAGTTTTGACTTTGAATCTGGTAATATAACCTTTGAGTGGCAACGTGAGTCGACTTCTGTAAATGGATCTTTTAATATAATCAATGATGGCGTTACAGGATCGCTTACATTATGTAAAATTTCTCAAAAAGATCAACAAAATCCATTTGAATTTAAACTTAGTGACATTGAAGTAGAATCCGGTAATTTATATATGGAATGGTCAAGGAGAACAGCAGAAAAAATGATTTATATTGACAATGAAATGACCGTAGATATGGATTTAATTAAAGCAAGTTGGGATGAAAAAACGGTGGTATTGGGTGACCTAAGTTTTAATCCTGGAGAATTTAAATTTACTTGGAATACGGTCGATAAAAAGATAACCCTTAATAATGGCATACAAGGATTAGGGCCAACTTTATCTTATGAAAATACCGATCGTAAACTATCATTATCATTATTGAATCTACAGGATGATTATTCAAAAACTATGACACTAAAATGGTTTGAGGAACAAAGTAACATATCTGGTTTATATCTTGATACAGATGATACTAATCTTGTTAAATGGATTGAATTTGAATCTATAAGGTATAAGTCTTCAGGAAATAAAGGAAGGAAAATTGCATTAAATGGGTTAAGAGCAAATAAATTTCAAATAATTAAGAATATTGATGATAATCTAGAGATAACGGGTAGAATATACATTACAAATAATCTTACTTACTCCAAACTTGTAAATGATGATTGGAAAGATCTCAACATTAACTGGGATCTCAATTTAGATGGTATAGGGAATATTGAATTTAAGATAGATCCTGCATTTAATCTAGATTTAGAAGTTTCTACTAAATTTTCGGGAGTGGACATAAATACAACCTTTGATTTACCACAATATCTTAAATTTGGTTGGGATGTTGATTTTGATGGTAACGGATTTGTTTCAATCGATACAAATAACGAAGAAATATATGAAATTGATTTTAAAATATCTAAAGATACTCAATCATATCAACCAAAGTGGGGGCTTCATATTGGAGCAGCTGGCCTAAAAGCAGAAGATTATAAGATATCTTGGGATTTTTCACTTCCTCCAGGTCAGTGGGTGCTGAGTGAATCTGGATATATTGAACCGGGTTCTATCAATTTCATACGCTTAGCATGGAATGATAAATGGTACAATTTATTGGCTGGGGGAACCCCCATTTAATGATAATATTCAAACCATCTATTTTTATTTTACATAGGATTTTTGTGATAAAAAATAAAAAAATAAACGCCCCGGCCGGAATTTGAATCCGAGTCGCGAGCTCGACAGGCTCGCATGATAGACCACTACACTACCAGGGCACATTAGGATTTTTGTAAGAGAGGTAAACAATTCTATTTCTTTAATCTTTTGGGAAATTACTACAAGAATTTTAATAAACTGTTACTTAATATTTAAAAAAATTTGTGATATAAGGGTTAGAAATTATTAATGAGGTTCTCTTATTTCATCGAAGAATGTATATTCATCAATCTGTTCCTTTAATTCTTCGTACTCGCCAAGTCCCATTTGGTATAATTCTTCCATAATACTGTAATTTTCCATAAGAAACGTTACGTTTGCTATTTCCCCTAGAGTTAGGTTCTCAGCAGCTAACTTTAGGAATTTGCTTGCATTATATCTGAGTAAGGTAATTTTTTGTCCTGCTTGTGAAAAGGCAACATAATACCCTAAAACTTCAATATACCTATCACGTTCAGTAAAATTCTTTGCATTGACAAAATAAGGAGAAGATTCACCAAATTTATTGTGAGATGCCATATATTTAATCATTGCATCAGTACAATTTTTAATACATCTTTTAGTTAAGTTCTCAGTTGAATTTATCCATTTATTATTAAACCAGACATTAGCATTTGCCAACGCACCATTGAACCAGAACAAGGCAAAATCAAAATTGAGATTTGCTACTTCTCTGATTTCACGAGCGGAATCCATAACTATAGATCCTTGTAAAAAATTATCAGTAAAGTTTTCATTTTTACTCTGTACATCTTGTATTTCAAAATCGTGCTCTATTGTTAAGGTTTCAATTTTTGATTTATTCATTACATCTGCAACAAAAAAAGTTATAACTATAGCACCGACCATAATTGCTGCCAGCATTATAAACATATTTTTATCAAATTCTCTTACCACTATCTCACCTACTTTTTTATGATATTGATGTAAGTCCAATCCTATGTTCATCCCAGAATAGTATCGGACAAACGACAGGAGTTTTTGTACTGCTCCATTCTATTCTTGATAAATTCGAAAAGGATGGACCAAGTGTGCTACCGGTTTGAAGATCTAATAATTTATTTCCAGTCTGATATAATGAATAGTTGATGAAGTTGTCTCCGTATTTATTTATTCTTATCTTATACCAGTTGTTGTATAGATATCCTCCAAAGTAATCAGATTTCAATTGAATCCATTCTCCGGCTGATCTATAATATAACTTTGCGATACAATCTGATGGATGATCAGAACCTTCTTTTTGATATTCTAATTTTAATCTTACAATATCAATTTCATTGTTATTTGTAAAATCTAAATATAAGTCAGATACTTCACTAACATTTCCGCATGCAAACCATGATTCCCACCAAATAGTATCACTATTAAACAGTGAAAATGAATAATTCCAATATTGTGGACTACTAGACTCTCTTAATTTTATTTTAAATGATTTAAGTGTTGAATAATGATAATCAGTAGCAACTTCAAAATTGCTTTCTGTTGATTGTTTACTAGTTACAAACCATGTATGTCCATGATATGATTGACTGGCCTTTCCAGCTACTAAATCATCAGAGAAATCTTCAGTTACAATAGTTGGTGCATCATATGAAGAAATAATAACTATTGTTGGATCATCATCATCAGTTTCACCATCTTCGTCCTGATCTATTCCATCATCAACTGCTGGATTATCTGTTAGTTCAATTGCATCATTTGTTCCATCTTCATTTGTATCCCAATATACTTTTCCCTGGTTAGAAACTTCTGTACCGTTAACAAGACTTGAATTTATAGTTACTTGAAACTTTAATGCAACACTGCTTTCAGCAGGTATTGCACCATCCCATGTTATTTTATTTTCTGCTGAATTGTATGTTATTGCTCCTGAACTTGCTTCTGCAGATCCAGGTACGTATTCTACTTTATCTGTTAGATTATCTTCAAATTCATCACCCGGATTATTACTTTGATTTGCTGTTCCAATGTTACTTATTGTTATTGTATATTCTAGTTTGTCTGTTGGTTCTGGAAGACCACCATTTATATCTTCAACAGTTTTTCTTGCAAGAATTTCTGTTTTTGCATATCCAGAAAATCTAACGTTATCAATAAATGCAACACTGTCAACTTGATTATCTCCAACATCTTTAATTTCAAACGTAACATTAATTATTTCATTAGGAGAAACGGAATGTTCTCTTCCGATAAGAGCTGTTGCACCACCATCAGCTCCTGTCAGATTTGGAGTTGTGTTTACCCAATCAAGATCTCCAGGATTTCCACTAGTAGCAAATACATCATAACCAGACCCTGGTATATCATGAGCAGATAACACAAAGTCCCCGCCATTAACATCTATAATATAATTGGTTGTCCCTTGTGATGGTGATTCTACAGTAATTGTTAATTTATCATTATAGGATGACCCTATATATTCAGGATATTCTAATGTATAGAATTGTACATCATAATAAAGATAGTGCATATACTCAGGAACTTTTAGTTTTAAAGTAAGCGTTGCTTGGTCTCTTGGGGTTCCATATTTACCTGCTGCAAACCAATTACCTCTTTCATCACCAGGATTCAGTCCACCCGAAGTTGCTGGATTATATTCAGCTATTCCAGTTGAAAGAAGAATAAATGATGATCCATCAGTTGGAAGCATTGTTCCACGAGAAGTAATTACACTCGATTGTCTATGACCTGAATCATCTGTATCAGTATAGTTGGAACTAATTAAAGTTGATTGATTTGAAAGAATAGCGTTTGCAAGATCTAGTCCATTATATGATCCCGCTTCAACATCTTCTGATAAAATTATACAGTTTAGGAAAATGATCATTAAGGAAATAATTATTGATATATTTTTATTTTTCATATAATTATTCACCTCCAGGATAACTTATAATTGTCAAAATGTTTGATTCTATCTCTGTATCATCTTGAATACCATTATTTGGAGTAACAATACATTTCCATGTTTCCCAAAGGTTTGTTTCTTCTGAAACAATCACACTTTTATCTGATTCTCCATCTTTTGTACATAAATAATTCTGATAAATTTGTTCTGCGGACAATACTTTATCATAAATTCTTAACTCATCAATTAAACCAGTAAAATTTTTTTCTCCAGATGGTGGTTTTCCGGTTATTTTTAAATCATCCATAGCCATAAATTCATCCGTTGATGAAGTAGACCACCAAAATTGTAAAACTAAAGTATCGATTGAATCAGGTATTATGGATTGTGCAAAGGTCCAATTAACTTGATTTCCATCACCAATTTGTGGATTGAGTTCTTCAAATATTGGAGTCCAATTTGTTCCATTCAAGTAAAATAAACCAATTTCATCCTCGGATTCAGTACTTTTATAGCTATACCATACCGAAACAGTTACATCAGTATAATTGGAGATATCAATACCAGTCCTGTTAAAAGCAGCAAATTCTGGATCAAAATCACCACTACCACCTAGAGAATAATTACCAGTTCTTGGTGCTAAATCATTAGAATCTCGGAGATTAAAATCACAATCTATTCTATTTCCTACTGTAACATTTACATAAATTTTATCTAAATAAACATAATCCCAATTGCTACTCGCATCACATTGAATGGTAAAACTTGCCTGATTTGTAAAATTATATTCAGTTTCATTAACGTAACATACTGTGTGATAAAAAATATCATTACTATATTTTCCAGTACCGATAACAATCGTTTTTAGTGTATAAAGATTTGTTCCATCATAATAGTTAATCCAAAAATCTTCTCCATTTTCCATAGAGTGAGCCATCCACCAAAAATCGATTAACATTTTTACATAATCTGAAGTATCAGCAGATATATCATCACAATATGTTGCGGATGACCATCCACTATTATCTCTTAATTCTACCGCACAACTACCCTGGTAAGCATAAGTACCACCCGTGTATAGACTACAATCATCTCCTCCATCATTCCAGTTACCCCAATTAGGTCCTTCAAAAGTATCATAAAATAATGTTTCCCAGGATTCTTCCCCAGTAGATTGATTATGTTCATTCCAATTGTCTTTTTCATCTTGGGTTTCAAAACTAGATGAAAAAATTACCTCAGTAGATGCACTACCAGTACCTTTACCTATAAATCCTATTGGAGTATCTCCAGAACCTAGAGATTCTCCAGAATTATGTACCTTTTCAGATTTATCTAACAATCCATCGATATAAATATTACAATCTCCAGTTGTTGAGTCATACGTGGTTACAACGTGATGCCACGTATTATCGCTTATATTTTTATTTCCATAAGCATCGACAGTTCCATCACTTGCATTTGTACTCCATTTAACACAACCATCTGAAACAGCTAGATCCCAATATTTACTTCTATTAAAAGAGACAATAGTTCCAGAATTCAAGATTGTTTTTATCCAAGATTCAACTGTAATTTCATCAATAAAATTATTTTCAAAACAAAAAGGTATAGAAATATAATTAGTTCCATTATAACTGTAAGCTCCACCAACTTTTCCACTACTTTGCCATGTAGCCCCATAAACAGTACCATTATTTTTGTTTCCTGAATAATCCTTTGTTTTTACATCATTCTCTGAATTAAATGGCATCAATAAATTGGTAATTGGATAGTAAGAACCACCTTGATTCAACATCCATGAATAAATAAATGATGTAGCGTCAATTGTGGGTTCAATGGAGTAATTATAACAAATTAAGTCTTCATCAACTGAATTTGTTCTAAGACTGGATATTAACATAGGATGGATAAGTTGGGGATTGTCATCTTGAATATCTTCATATTTAAGAACACCATCAAATACTACATGTCTACTACTGTCTTTATAGATACAATAAACCGTTATTCTTATTTCTTCATCTTCTGTTAAAAGTGAAGTGTTTGGGGGAGTTTTCCTATCTCCAATTTCCCAGGGACTATTCTCGTATTTGTAAATATTTGTAATATTTGATCGGGTTACAAACATTTCATAGGAAAATATTGTTTCACCACCCATATGTTCAATAATAACAATTCCATCTTCAGTTACATAACCCATTAATTTAATATTAGGTTCTGGAGAAGGTATTGGAACTGGTAGAATCTGGGTGTATATTGTAACCGATACAATAACGGCAATAATTACAATAAGTGAACCACCTATAACTTCTGAAACTGCACTATTGTTAGTATGAAATATACTCTTTTGCATCTCTCCAAACCTATAAACAACCCTCTCTTCCCCATAATATTTAAAAGCTTCGTGACATTTTACCAGTTTTGACATTTTAGAATAGTATTTTAAAAGCAATAAAAGAAATCAGTATAAGAACGAACGCTTGTTTAACTCCTGAAGAAAGTTTCCCTTCCATCATGAATCCACCTAAAATACCTCCTCCAATACTTTGTACAAAAACAAAGACAAAAAACATGTCTTTAACTAAACTTGGATCTATCTCAGCTATCCTAACACTTCCAATTGATTGTCCTGCCATTTGCCCTTGAAGTTCGTATAAAGCAGCAAATATCGTTGAATTAATTATAAGAATAACGGCAAGAAATACAAAAAAACTAATAAATATTACAATACTGTACATTGACATTTCTGTTTTTCTCTGTAACTCAACACGTTTAATCTGATCTATTTCTTTCGCAGCTGAATTAAAAACAGATGAGGTATTACCACCTATTTCGAGAGCTTTGTTAATTGTGATTGCCAATCGTTTTACCTCATTTGTATTTATTCTTTTAGCAAAATTATTCAGAGCTTCTTCAATTGAAATACCCCAAGATAATTGAGATACCATCATTTTTAACTCAGATGTAAGCTCTCCATAATCTCCTTCCGAAGCAGATTTGATAGAATCGAAAATTGTCATTCCTGAAGCTGTAGAGCTTGCAATATCTCTTAAAAAATCAGGTAACTTTTCTTCCACCTCTCTTTTACGTTTCTCTTTAACGTGATTATAAAAACCAATTGGTCCTATACAACCTAACACTCCAAAAACAATGAAATCCGTACCTGTTACTAATTCCCCTGGAATAAAAGAAATTCCAATAAAAGCCAATAATCCAAATATAAATAAAATAATCGAAATACCGATAGATACGCTTAATATAATGATTAATTTTTGATCTTTACCATATTTTGTATTTATGTTGTATTTTTTTTTAAAATTTAACCACTTTATACTTCTTCACCCATCCCAGATTTCATCATAACATAAAAACCAACATAAGCTAACGGTAAAATAACAATTGCTAATATATACAAAAAATCAAATGAAATTCCTCCACTAGTTAAACCCATAATCGAAATAATAATGACAAGAAATAATGGAAAAGCAATAACTGTGACCACAAAACTCTCAGCCATTATTGCTAGAGAATCTAATCCTTTCTTTCTCTCTTCTAAATCTTCGTACATGTATTTATCTACACATCGATCAAAATAAGGAGCTAACTCACTTCCAGATTGTATAACACCAATAATTCCTTGAATGAATTCTTTAAATTTTTTTGATGGTGAAATTACTATTGCATTTTTCAATGCAGTAATAGTATCTATTCCCATTAATTCAATTTCAGTCGTTATTTTTTTTGCTTCTTTTTGTAATTCTCCATAAAGTTTTATACCTGCAAGTGTACCAAAAATCTCAGATGGTGAAATTCCTGCAGCAGACATTGTATTAATAAAATTTGCAACATAAGGCAGATGTCTATCTATATTTTTACCACGACTTTTTACTTTTGATGCTGGAAGTTGAATATATATCATACCAATAATAATTGGTACAATAGATGTAATTAATAGAATGAGTAATGCAGTGATATCATTTGGAATAAGCAGATATAAAATGAGAGTTGAGGAAAATGAAGCAATGAATCCTATAATCATGTTCATTAAAACCATGGAGTAATATTCCTGGTATACCATACTGATATCTGCTTTTTCAAGTAATTTGTTTTTATTTGTTTCACTGATATTAAGTTTTTCAAAACTTTTTGAAAATAATCTACGACAAAACCTAGTATATTTTGTTGATTTCATTCTTCCATTTCCTTTTCAACTTTTTTTAAAACCTCCTTAGGATATTTTTGATAATCAGCAATAATTTTCCCAAAATCTTGGTACGATCTAATTTCTTTTTTCATCATCCATTCAAGAAGTTTTATTCTATTTGATATCTCCATTTTTAGTTGTTCCTCAGTCCAATCATTTTGTTGTTTTAATCTATTGTATATCTTACTATTTTGGTTAGTTTCAAAGCGGTCATCAGTTTTTGAAACCCAGGTAAATGGAGCCATAAAAATAAGTTGATTTGTATCGCTATCTAATTTTATGATTTCGGTAACACTAGTCATTCTTCTGAGCATTTTTCCACCAATTTCAACTGCATTTTGGAATACAATTATATCAAGTGAGGTTAGAAGGGCTCTTGGTAGTGAAATCGGAGGATTCTCTAATCTTTGAATTAATGTATGTATCGTACTTGCATGAACTGTGGAATAAGATGTGTGTCCTGTTGCCATCGCTTGGAAAAGACTATAGGCTTCCCTTCCTCTTACCTCTCCCACGATAATTACTCTTGGTCGTTGTCTTAGTGCAGCTCTAATTAGATCAAACATATCAATATCTTTTCCTGTTTTATTTTCATCAGAAGCTGAAAAACCTTTTCTTGTGGTGCCAGCGATCCAGTTTTTATGCGGTAGACTTACTTCTCTAGTATCTTCAATTGAGATAATTTTATGTGATGAAGGAATAAATAATGATAGTGCATTAAGTGCAGTTGTCTTACCACTCGCTGTTCCTCCACAAAAAAGAATAGATGCTCCACTTTCAATAGCTATCCAAAAGTAAGCAGCCATTTCTACAGAAAGTGATTTATATTTAATTAAATCAATCGGGGTTAAAGGATCCTCTTTAAATTTTCTAATAGTAAATGTTGAACCTTTTGTAACAGTTCGTGCAAGTGTTGCTTGAAGTCTAGATCCATCAGGCAATTTTCCATCGACTATTGGTGAATAAATAGAAATTTGTTTTCCAGAAATTTGACAAAGTTTAACAATAAAAGAGTTCAATTCTTCCTCATTTCCAAAGAAAATGTTTGTTTCAATTGCTTCATATTTTCTATGATGAATAAATATTGGAGTTATATTCCCATCACATGATATATCCTCGATACCATCATCATGCATTATTATATCTATTCTTCCATATCCTAAAAAATCTCTAAAAAGATGATAAAATATTTTATCTTTCGATGATTTATAAAATTTAACATCGTTTTCTATAAAAATTCTTTCAATAGTATTTTCTAGAGATATTTTATCATTATGTAATATGAATTCTATTCGTCCTTCGTTTAAGAAATCAGTAAAGAGTCCATAAAAATTATTATCTTCATATAGTTCATCGAATTTAATATCATTATCGATAATTATCTGTTCAAGAGTTTTTTCTAAAAATATTTCTTTTTCTTCTTTGTTCATGTCAAAAGTATCGACATCGGCTAACATTTTAAACAAATGAGAGATTTCTTTCTTAACTGTTATTTCTTCTTCTGAAAGCCGAGGTTCAATAATTTCATACCTATATTCATTTATATTGTGATCATAAACAATTCTTTTACTGCCAAATTTTTTCCATCCAAAACCTTTTTGATCTTCTATAACTTCTATCTCTTTTTCATCCTCAATTGCTGGTTTAGGATATGATATTACATGATCTTCCTTCCTTTTTTTGGCCTTATCTAAAAGTCCTTTTTGTGTTTTTGGATTTTTTTCATTATATGAAATTTGTAAATTTTTAGATTCTTCTATCTTTTCTTTTTTTTGTTGAGCTTTTTCTAAAAGTCCCATATAATTCACTTAATTTTATACTTGCTAAAAATCTTTGAATATAATTTAAAATCATCAGATTTTGAAAATTCATCAATAACTTCTTCTGGTAGTTTACCAAGGAGATCGTCAGTTATTACAAGTAATTTTTTAATATCCTCATCCAATAATGTTGGTTCAGATTTTTCTTTTATTTCTTCATGTTCTTCTTTATCTTTTTCTGGTATCTCAACAATTCTTTTCTCATCATCTACACTTTTTTCAATAGTTTCCAATGGTAATTCGTGTTTTTCTTCGCTTTCTTTTGTTCTAGTAAAAAATTTCAAAGGTTTTTTTTCCTTTTCTTTCTTTTTCTCTTCTTTAATTGCTATTTTATTTTCTTTTTCTGCTTCTCTTTCTTTTGCCCGTTGTTTCTTATGTTCCATTATGAGATTTTTCTTTTTCTCTTTCTCTGCATTTCTTGCTAATTTTTCTTTTTCTCTTGCTTCTAATAATGCTTTTTTTTCCTCTAATTTTTTAGTTTTTTTATCTTCTTTTTCTTTAATTCTATTCTCTCTTTGCTGTTTTTTTAATTCTTCCAACTTTTTTTTCTCTATAATTTTCGCTTCTCGTTCTCTTTCATTTATTAGTTCTTTTTGATCTATATCAAAAGATTTTTTTTCTTGATTATCTTCATTAATCGGTGGTTCTTCAGGAGAAATTTCTACATCAGCATCATAGGATTTCCATTCAGTAAGTGTCTCGGTTTCAGATGTTGATTCTTCAGGGGAAACATCGTATTTTTTATTATTTTCTCTTTCTTTTGCCCGTTGTTTCTTATGTTCCATTATGAGATTTTTCTTTTTCTCTTTCTCTGCATTTCTTGCTAATTTTTCTTTTTCTCTTGCTTCTAATAATGCTTTTTTTTCCTCTAATTTTTTTAATTTATCTAATTCTTTTTGCTTTTTTTTCAATTCTTTATTTTTTCTTTTTTGAATCTCTGATTTTTCTTTTTCCTCAAAGTGTTTTAATTTTTCACCAAAATTCTTGGGAATATATAATCCCTCAGAATTTGATTCATTTGATTTGGTATCTTTTTGTTGCTTCTGGGTGTTTATATAAAATAACTTGGCTTTTTTTTCCGGCTCACTTGTTTTTTTACTCCATATTTTCTCACGTTTATTATTACTGAATTCTTTTGTATCAATAACTATCACTTTTTTGGTTGTAATATCTTGAGGTTTGGATTTTTCTTTTGATTTCTGGTTAAATTTATGTTTAAATTTACGTATTCCATTTTTAATTAAGATTGATTTTTTTTTGGTAGTTACATCTCCTAACGTTTTATCACCTACATCAATAATTTCTATCCGAACGTTTTCTTTAATTTGGTTAGCATTTTCTGAAAAATCCGTTTTAAATTCCTCTGGAGTTAATTCTCGATTCGGAAAAATGCGATTTGATTTTTTTTCAGGAGATGTGATTCTTTTACTTAGCGGTGATCTTATTTCTACGTATGAATCATCTGGCCCAGTATATGCCGACTCATTGGTAATTGAATCAGCAGAGAATGTTTTACTCCCATGTTCCTCTAATAACTTATCAATTTTATTTATAATTTCTAGATGAAAATCAATCGAATTTTCTTCTGAATCTTCTGTAGAATTTGCTTTTTTTGAAAAAGCCATTGATATTATTGGTATTAAAAAACCTTCCAACTTATAAACCTGCTTTTTTTCCATATTATTTTGTAAAGTAGGCATTCTTATCCCATCCTAAACATATCTAGCAGGTGCACTAGTAAATTTTTTCTTTGGCATCCCACTCCTTTATTGCAAATAGGTAAGGTATTATTATTCTAATAAATATTTCTGTTAAATTAGTAAATTGCTTATAAGTTTGTTATTTTTTCATTTTGAAATTTTATAATTATGTGATTTTACTAAGTTACATTTATATACTTAGACTGTGAAAATATGGCACGATAATAAATAACATATTTGGTGTGGAGAAATAGAATGTATAGATAAGAAAGGCTAATAACCTGGAAGTGGAATTCAAAAAGTATTTATACCAATTATGTTATTAGTATCAAAAAGCCTAATAGGTATGGCTAGGAGAGAATGGGAATATGAAAGCAAATAAGAAATTTATAGAAGGTGAGGAAGAAGCAGTATCTGCTGTTATCGGTGTTATCCTCATGGTCGCTATAACGGTAGCTATCGCTGCAACTGTGTATGTCTATGTAAGTGGTATGATCGGTGGAACAGCGCAAAAGTCAGCAACTCTATCAATGAACATTTATTCAAGAGATGATTCAGCAAACCAAACTATTTGGTTAGTATCAGGGATTGAAGGAGAAGCAGTAGAAGATGGTAGCTATGCAACAACATTACTAGCAGCTAATGGTACCGTTGATTCTGGTGCAACATTTCTAAAAAATGAAGTTACTGGAACTGGCTACGTTAACGCAGGAGATACCTTTACGGTAACTGCGTCCCAGGATGGCTATTTCGTATTCATGATAACTGATACAGCCACAGGTCAAACAATCTATAAGAGTACTTCAACCAAATACTAAAAATAATCTTTAAGTGGTTTTTCGCCACTCCTCTATCTTTTATTTTATACAAAATTCCAAATATTGATAAACAGAATAAAATTGATAGCTTTTTGATGAAATGAAATCAATAAGAAAATTTTTAAAAAACAATCAAGCAATATCCAGTTTTCTTTCTGTAATGATTTTTGTTGCAATAACTATATTGCTCGTTATTGTTATATGGTTATTCCAATCTGGAATTTTTAGTGATGTGCCACAAAAATTTATTCCTTCTATTGGAATGATACAAGATCGAGACCATATTCTAATAACTAGTGTTCAAAATGGACCTGTAATAAACGATAGTGTTACAGTAGAGATAGTAAATAAAAGTAGTGGTCAAACTGAAGGTATTGCATCTATAAACGATGGGGGGAATGGGGAGATCGATGTTGGAAATTCAATTATGTTAACAGGCATTACAAAAGGAGTTTATACTGTTTCAGTCATTTACGAAGGAATAGTAGTTGGTCATTGTCAATATTCAATATACAAAGATTAGTAATTACTTTAATATGGTTGAATTTTGTTACCCTGTAATTGATAATGCTAGAAACTCAATTATTGCTCGATATTACACGACTTTTTATTGGAATAATAATACTATCTTATGCTTCATATACAGACATTAAAACAAGAATGGCAAATAACATATTATGGATTATAATGGGAGGTATTGGCGTAATTTTAATTATAATCCAATTTTTTACGGTTGGTTTTTCAAATATAATTTATTTGGGATTTATTCCAATCATGATTGGATTTACATTTTTTGTTTATTATTTGAGTCTTCTTAAAGGGGGAGCTGATTTAAAGGCCTTTTGGGGATTAACATTTTTAGCACCAATTGAACCAATAATTAATAATTTTCCTTTATGGAAATCTTTTATGCCATTTCCTTGGGTTATTTTTTCAAATTCTGTTATCTTAGTTATATTTATTACACTCGGTGTATTTATTTGGAATGTTCTTAAACATAATATTGAGTTTCCTTACTGCTTTTTTGGATATAAAATGAAAATTGAAGTCGCGAAAAATAAGTTTGTGTGGCCATTGGAAAAAATAGTAAATGGAAAGAGAAAAATTGTTGTCAGACCAACAAATTTTGATATAACAGATGACTTAATAAAATTTGAAAAATTGGGAATGAAAGAGATATGGGTTCAACCAAAATTACCATTTATGACTCAAATATTAGCGGGTTTTTTAATCTCTTTTATATTAGGAGATTTGGTGAGCAAATTTATACAATTATTTCTTTAATTTAATTAATTATTGTATAACAATAAACGAATAATGATTATGATAACAATGATATACTACTTTTTAATTTATGGTCGCTAACAATGACAAAACGGGACTATTATGAAATTCTTGGTATAGATAAAAATGCTAGTAAATCCGAGATAAAAAAAGCGTATAGAAAACTAGCATTAAAATACCATCCTGACAAAAATCCAGATAAAGAAGCAGAAGAAAAGTTCAAGGAAATATCAGAGGCGTATGCAGTTCTTTATGATGATGAAAAAAGAAAAATGTATGATAGGTATGGTCATGCAGGTATAGATCAACGTTACAGTTATGAAGATATATTTAGGGGTGCCGATTTTAGTGATATATTTAGAGGTATGGGATTTGACTTTGGATTTGATGACATCTTTGAACGGTTTTTTGGACATCGGATGGGATTTGATAGCAGATTTGATAGAGAAGCGAGAGTCAGAAGAGGTAACGATTTGCGATATGATATTGAAATAAATTTAGTGGATGCCTACAATGGATTAGAAACAGAAATAACCGTTCCAAGAACCGAAATATGTAATGTATGTAATGGGAGTGGTGCAAAACCTGGTACCACACCAAAAAAATGTTCTCAATGTAATGGAACTGGACAAATGAGAGTCTCTCGAAGAACGGCATTTGGTATGTTTACACAGATTGGAACCTGTTCAAAATGTAACGGTCAGGGAACAATAATCGAAGATTTCTGTTCTTCTTGTAGAGGAAAAGGTGTTGTCCAGAAAACAAGGAAGATTGAAATTAGAATTCCAAAAGGTGTTGATGAAGGAGCTCATCTTCGGCTTGCTGGACAGGGTGAACAACTGGGAAAGGATGGAAAAAGTGGTGATTTGTATATCGTAATTCATATTAAAGACCATCCTAAATTTAACAGAAGGGGAGCAGATTTTCACCAGAAGATGGATATTTCATTTCCAGATGCTGCTTTAGGAGCAAAGATTGATGTAGAAACTCTTGATGGAATTGAAAAGTTAAGAATTCCTGAGGGTACAGAAAGTGGAGAAATATTTAAAATACCTAAAAAAGGAATGCCTCGATTAAATAACCGTGGATTTGGAGATATGTATGTAGAAGTTCAGGTAAAGATTCCAAAGAAACTGACCAGAAAAGCAAGAAAAATAATCGAGGATTTGGATAAGGAATTAAAGGATAACGGGCGAAAGTTTTAAATAGAAGTTTTTACAAGTAATATGTTGGAAAATTTATAGGAGAAACAAAAGATGGATCCATTCAATGATGATAGAGACAAAAGGAGGAAAAATCCATTTGATTTCATTAGTGATGACGAATTTGAAAAAATCTTTAACGAAATGCAAAAATGGTTTGAAAGTTCCAATTTTAAGGAACTGTTTGAAGATATGTTAAGAGGGGAAATAAAGCCAAATAAAAGTTTTATTCGCGGATTAAGTTTTAAAATTGGACCAGATGGCAAGCCAAGGATTCAAGAATTTGGTAACCGACCTACTAGAACTCCCAAAGGAAATTCCACAATTTCGGAGGAGCGGGAACCATTAACAGATATCATTGAGGGAGAAGAAAATGTTGCAATTACACTTGAAATACCTGGTGTTGAAAAAAATGATATCGATCTTAACATCAAAGAAAATACATTAGAAATCAAAGTTGATGCTCCTCATCGTAAGTATCGTAAAGTTGTTGATCTACCCTGTAACGTTAAACCAAAATCAACAAAAGCTACGTATAAAAATGGCATTCTTGATATTGTATTAGAGAAAAAGGAAAAGAAAAAAGGTGGAGGAGGATTCAAGGTTAGTATTGAATAAGTATTTTTTTATTCTTTTTATCTAATATTTTTAATAGTCAATAGTTTACTAACATTTATGTAGCTAATAATGCATTTATAAAACTAGGGAAATTACTGTGGTGAAACTATTTTTTTATGGGGGAGTTGAAGAAATTGGAGGAAATAAAATACTACTAGATGATAACGATACTAAGATATTTTTAGATTTTGGTTTGGGTTTTAAGAGAAGAGGATTGTATTTTGAAGAATTTTTGATGCCGAGAACGGCTAATGGTATTGGAGATTTTTTAGAACTAAAATTACTTCCCGATATCTCTGGAATTTATAGAGAGGATCTATTAGTACATCTTGGAAGAAAAGCAGAAGAACCTGATATTGCTGGAGTGTTTTTATCCCATGCACATGCAGATCATGCAAATTATATTTCATTTCTTCATAAAGATATACCAATATATTGTGGAGAAACTTGTAAATACATATTAGATGCAGTAAATGAACAAAGTCAAAGAAATATAGAATGTGAGGTAATTAACTATAAGAAAAGACCAATTTTTAGGATTGATTATAAAAAACCTCCCATAAAAAGAGTGTTTAAAACCTTTAGAACTGGTCAAAAAATAACGATTGATTCACTAGAAATAGAGCCCATACATGTAGATCATAGCGTTCCAGGAGCATATGGATTTATTATTCATACCTCAGAAGGAGCTATAATCTATACCGGAGATTTCCGGATGCATGGATTACATTCTAAAATGACAACTGATTTTGTAAATGCTGCCAAAGAAGAAAAACCAATAGCAATGATAACAGAAGGAACTAGAATAAATATAAATAAAATAAATGAATCTGAACAGAAGGTATTCAACGATTCTAAAGAAGAGATTTCTAAGGGAAATGATCTTTCAATTGTTGATTTTAACTTTAAAGATGTTGATAGGTTTACTACATTTTATAAAATTGCAAAAGATCTTGGAAAAAAATTAGTGATAAGTTTCAAACACGCTTGTTTTTTAGAAAGATACTATAAAGATAGAAAATTAAATACGCCAAATAGCACAGATGAACATATTATGCTTTTGAAACCGAAGAGAAAAACAGGGACATATATCGATGAAGATTATATTGAAAAATTTATCAAGAATAGAATAAATTATTCAAATATTATAAAATCAGACGAAATAGCGAAAAATCCTTCAAAGTATATGGTTGTTTTAAATTTCTGGTATTTCAATAATCTTGTCGATCTAAAACCTAAAAATGGCATTTATATACACTCTTTATCTGAACCTTTTAACGAAGAGATGGAAATATCTTATGATAGAATGCGAAATTGGTTAAATCATTTTAATCTTAAATTTGTACAATCTCACTGCTCTGGGCATATCAATGGTTCCGATCTGAAAAATCTTATTAAAATTATAAAACCAAAGGTACTTTTTCCCATTCATACCGAACATCCTGATATATTTAGAAAATTCTTATCAAACATTGTAATTGTTAAAGAAGGGAAAATGTATAAACTATAAATGTATCAAAATTTAAATAATTGGAGAATAAAGATGGCTGATATATATCATTATGATAAGAAAAAAGAACAAACCATGATTGAAACAAATAGTGGGAAGAGAAAAAAAGAGCAATTTATAGAAAACCTAAGAGAAGGAGATGTTATAAACGATTTTTTTGCTGTAAAAATTAAAAATCCTCTAAAAACTTACAAAAGGGGAACGTGGTTTAGTTTTGTAGCATCAGATAAAACTGGTGATATTAGTGTAAAATTTTGGGGCGGAGAAAATAAAGATAGAGTGAAAAGATTACATGATAGTTTCTCGGTTGGAGATATTATACAAGTCCGAGCTGGAAATGTAGAAACATATGATGAAAAACCACAAATATCTATAAATGAAACAGTTGGCGGAATTAGAAGATGTGGACCTGGTGAGTATGATGTTAGTGATTTTATTCCAGCTTTAGATGAAGACAAAATAAAAGGATTATACGATATAATTAAAAAACATATTAAGGAAATTAAGAATGAACAAATAAAAAATCTTCTCTCAATATTTTTTAATGATCCTGTTTTTGTAGATGAATATACTCATTCGCCTTCTGCAATTTCACATCATCATAATTATGTAGGTGGAAATCTAGAACATACCGTTAGTGTTATACGATTGTGTAATAACATATATGAAATGTATAAAGGTATAAACAAAGATCTTCTTGTTAGTGGTGCGATACTTCATGATATAGGGAAATTGAAGGAATATAAGTATGGAGCTGCAATAGATAAAACAGACGAAGGGAATTTTATTGGACATATTGTAATAGGAGATAGATGGATTAAAGAAAAAATAAAAGAATTAAGAAAAAATGGAAAGGAATTTTCAGAAGAACTTGAAACTCATTTAAGTCATCTAATACTAAGTCATCATGGGAAATATGAATTTGGATCTCCTAGAATGCCAAAAATAACTGAAGCATGTATTTTACATTATGCCGATCTTATTGATTCTCAAATTAAAAATTATATGCAACGGATAGAAGAAGCAAAAAAATTAACCGATGATGAATGGGCATTTATATATGATTCGGATATGAGAAAAAATAGATTAATTTATTTAGGAAAAACTGAAATTGAGAAGTGATGCCATGAAAAAGGATTTGTTAAACATTCTTTGCTGTCCAACATGCAAAGGAGATTTAAAATTAAAAATAGAAAAGGAAGAAAATGATGAGATAATTTCAGGAAATTTTACTTGTGAAAAATGTAAATGCATATATTCTATAGAGGATGGAATACCAAATTTACTTCCCAAATAATCTCATTTATTTAAAAAACTATCAATATCTATTAAAAGATTTTTTGATTCTTTCATATCTTGAATATATTGTTTAAAACGCGGTGCTCTTTTATCTAAAATGATTGCTACACCACAATCATCCTCATTACGAATCAGTCTACCTATCGATTGCAATATTTTTCTCGCAGCCGGTGCATTAACTGTATATTCCCAACCCTTTCCAAACTTTAAATCATAATATTTTTGTAGACCTCGTTGTCTTGCCGTAGGTTTTGGATATGGAATACCTACTATCACGGCTATCTCAAGTTGTTCAGCCGGGAAATTCATTCCTTCGCTAATTCTTCCTCCGATAACGGAAAAAAGAGCTGCACCATTATTATTTTCTAATCCACAATTCTTAAAATCTATTACTAAATCCATTAAGTCTGATTGAGACATAGTTTGTTCTTCTACATACAAACATCGCTCAATATCACTGAAATATCCTTTATTTCGAAATAATGAGAGTATATTATAACTAGGGAAAAATACCATTGTGTTCTTTGGAAAGGTATTACAAATTGTAGTAATATGTTGCCACATTCTTGATATTATTGTTTCATCTCTTGCGATTTCTTCATATCTTGTTGTGACATCTCTTATGAAAAATATTCTTCTATTTTCTATAGAAAAAGGAGAAGGATATAAAAATAGTTCAGTATCTCGTGGTAAATCCAATGAATCTCGGTATTCCTCAAGAGGTTTTAACGTTCCTGACATATGAATCGAAGAATGGAATTCTTTAATAATATCAGTTCCAAGTGAAGGATCTAAACAATAGGCCTCAATATGGGGATTTTTACCTTTAGTTGAATCAACAACTAACTTTATATATTGATTGAGCTCAATGGTTATCCAGAATTGCAGAAAGGTTCCAAGTTTATGAATATAAGAACGAGGAAGCTTCCCTTCTTTTTGTCGATATTCTTGAATTTTTTCACCGTATGCAATTAAATCTTTAACAATATCATTAAGGGTGTTACTTGTGATTTTTAATCTAGATAAAATCTCTGATTCAAATTCATGAGACGGGATAAATGCATCGCTATTAACGTGTGTGTTTCTTCTAATACCATTTTCTAAAATACCATAAACGTATGTGTCTCTTAAGTTACTTATAATTTCTAATAATAATTTACAAAAAGTTGATACAGATGTTTTTCCATTTGCAATAAGTGGGTCACCAACTTTCTCAGCTTCAAAAACACAATTATTAAGCATCCAAATACTCAGTTGCGCAGAATATAAATCTCTCAGATAATCAGGGAGGTTATGTGCTTCGTCAACTACCAATAACATATCATCTTCAGAAATCGATAACCAATCAAAAAACATCATTCGAATAGATTTATCAAAAACATATACATAAGGAACAACGATCACTAATGCTTCTTTTATGAGTAACTTATTCATTTCATAAGGACAAACTGTATTTTTCTCGCAGTATTCAACAAATTCCTCTGCAGTAGGCAATTTTTCTCTTGCCCATTCCAAGATTTTTTCTATTTTTTGTTTATCTCCAATAAAATTTCTGTAATATTCACAAGCTTCTACTTTATTATCAGACATAACCTTTTTCTTTTTATTTGAACAAAATTTTGATAGTTCTTCAGATGTACCATTACTTATCTCAGGATCAGTTTTAGCAAGAATGCACATATTGGCTCTACCTTGCATTCCTAATCCAAAAATTCGTTTATCCTTAATTTTATTACGAATTTCTCGTAACTCAAGGATAACTTGCCTCTGCTGAGCATTTGTACGAGTGATATAGATTATTTTTTTATCGTTTTCAAATGCGTATTGTAGAGTTGAAGATAAGACACAAATGGTTTTTCCAGAACCAGTTCCTGATTCAAATACAAAATGCTTTTTTACTGCAAGCATATTTTTAATTTCTTGCATTATGTTTTCCTGGTTTTTCCAAGGAGTATAAGGGAATAAATCCATATCATTCGAGAATATAACTCATGGTAAATAGAGTTGTTGGATATAAATTATGAGAAAATGATTTGAATAAAATTAATGTGAAACTATTTGGTTGTTAACAGTGTCCTTTACATCCTCTACAAATTGGTAACTTTTCATAGTCCCGAAATCGTTGGCCAATTCTAATTTCATTTAATATTTTAGAATTCCATATATCTGAAATTTTATCTTTATTAATATTCCCAAGTATGATATATTCCTTAGGATTATCGCCGCATAAAGGGACATCACCTTTCCATCTCACACTTAAACAATGGAAAGTACTTCTGCATCTTGGATATTTATTTAACCAACTATGAGCTGGTACATATCTATTATTTGAATTGTCTGATTTTTTTTTAATAATGTAATGTTTCTGAACAGTATCACCATATTTTTTCCAAAATTCAATAAATTCTTTCATTTTTTTAATATCAGAAGGACAAATCATTATTCGGATATTTATTAAAGTTGGAGCTTTTAATTCATTTCTAAGTTCTCTTAGTCTATGTAAATTATTTATTAACGTTTCAAATGAAGCCCCCACCCTTGAACGCTCATAGTGCTCTTTTGTGCATCCATCAACTGAAACATGGATTAAACTTACGGGGGCATTTAATAAATAACTTGAGATTTTATCATTTTTCCATTGAGCATTTGTTGCAATTGATAAATATTTAACTGATTTAGCAAACTCTTTTATGATATTTCCAAAATTTGGATGTAAAGTGTGTTCCCCACAACCAGTTAAGTGTACTTTATTAATATCCGAGTTATTTATTTGTTTAATTAAGTTTTTACTTGTCTTATAATTCATAAAACCATTTTCTTTATTTTCCTGATATTTGCAATATTTACATTTTATATTACATATTGCAGAAAGTTGAACCATGAGTTCAACTGGATAATTCTTAACAGGTAATAATAATGGATATTTAGTCCGTAATATGTCTAAAAATGGGACTTTTTCTGTGAATTGATGGGTGGTCATCTTAATGTATGTTAGAAAATTATCAAAAATGTTTGCTGTAACATTTGGATAATCAATAAGAGGGATTTTATCTGAAGAATAATTTCTTGAAACTTGACTGAAAATATTGGGCATAATCCTCCCTTCTATTTAATTAATAAGATACTATTATATAAATTTATTTAACAACATTTAATAATATTAAATCATCCAAATTTGTACCCTGTTTACCTTTAGAAGAATTTTTTACTAAATCTCTTATAGTTAATGTTTATTAGATGATATCATTATGATTGAAACCCCTTACGATCAAATTAAAAAATCACTCCTAAATGAAATTCCATCTGAGTTGGTTAATTATCTACCAAATAAATGGGAAAAAATTGGAGATGTTTTAATTATTAAATTAAGTGATCGATTTAATAAATATAAACAAAAAATTGGAGAAATTTATGCAAAAACTCTTCATTGTAAAACAGTTCTTCAGGATATTGGTGGTATTTCAGGAATTTACCGAAAACCCACTGTTGATATAATATATGGTTCAAAAAATACTGAAACAATCCACAAAGAAAACGGAATAAAATACAATCTAGATTTACTAAAAATTATGTTTTCTTCTGGAAACATAGACGAAAGGAAACGCATGGCCAATATTTCAAATAAGAATGAAATAGTTGTTGATCTCTTTGCAGGTATTGGCTATTTTACATTACCGATCGCAGTTTATAGTAAACCAAAAAAGATTTATTCCTGTGAGATTAATCCTATTGCTTATCAGTATTTATGTAAAAATATTGTATTAAATCATGTAACCTCGGTAATAACACCAATATTTGGAGATAATAGAAAAACAGCACCAAAAAATATGGCTAATAGAGTTTTAATGGGCTATATAGATAACACACAAAGATTTTTACCAACAGCAATAAAGTGTTTAAAAAATTGTACAGGGATTATACATTACCACGATATATTTCCAAACAATTTAATACAGGAAAAGATCTTAAAAATTATAAAGGAAATAGCTAAAAAATATAATACCGATACTAAACTTTTAAAATATAAAAATATTAAATCATATGCTCCTGGAATAGATCATATTGTTGTTGATATTTTAATAGGTGATAAATGAAAGATAAAATTAGGCTTATTGTATACCATACAGATGAAGATGATCCTAAGAAATGTAGTGCAAAAAAATTATTTAAATTCGGTTTTATAGATCTAGAGAAAAATATTAAAAAAGTACCAAAACACACTATTTTATTAAATCCTTTTTCTGAAAAAAGTATATCAAAAGAAGATAAGAAAACTGCCAATGAAAATGGTATAGTGGCCATTGACTGTTCATGGAAAAATGTAGAAAAAAATTTTAAATTGTTGGAACGGTCAAATATATCTAGAGCATTACCTTTTTTAATAGCTGCAAATCCAGTAAATTACGGCAAACCATTTCAGTTAACAACACTCGAGGCATTTGCATCTGCACTTTATATACTGGGAGAAAAGGAGCAAGCTAAAGATATTTTAAATATTTACAAATGGGCTCCGCATTTTTTAGAATTAAATATTCAACCTTTGGAGGAATATAGGAAAGCAAAAAATAGTAAAGAAGTAATACAAATCATGAATAGATATATATAGATATATATATTTAAATACATATCAGAACACATTATGTTTAAGTAACTAAATTCGTTTTATAGACCAATCAGTTAAGAATTGAAGATAATGAATGTATATGAAACAAAAACTTGAAGTATTTTTTAAACCAAAAAGTATTGCAGTAGTTGGAGCTTCAAATAATCTTACCAAGATAGGTAATGCTGCTTTAAAAAATATACTTGTTTCTGACTATGAATGCAAGGTCTACCCTATTAATCCCCATGAAAAATATATTATGGGTTTGAAATGTTATAAAAAAATAATTGATGTTCCAAGAGAAATTGATCTTGCACTAATTGCAGTACCTGCAAAAATCGTTCCTACTATTATTAGTGATTGTGTAAAAAAGAACGTAGACGGGGCAATAATCATTTCTTCTGGGTTTAGTGAAGTGGGAAATTATGAGTTGGAAAACGATATAAAGAATCGTGTTAAAGATTCAAAAATACGAATACTTGGTCCAAATACAATGGGCTATAAAAATGCATCAGATAATCTAGATGCGTCATTTGCATTTGGAATGCCAAGAAAAGGAAACCTTGCATTAATCAGTCAAAGTGGAGCCCTCGGAATGGGAATGATATTCCTTGCAAACAACGAGTTTGTAGGATTATCAAAGATAATCGGAGTTGGAAATAAGATAGATATTGATGATGATGATCTTATCGATTATTTTAGTCAAGATCCTGAGACAAAAGTTATTGGACTCTATATTGAAGGAATAAAAAAAGGGAGAGATTTCATGAATAGTATAAAGGTGTGTAATAAACCAGTACTAATCGTGAAAGCAGGTCGAAGTGAAGCGGGGGCTCGAGCAACAGCATCTCATACAGGTAGTATGGCTGGGAGTGACAAAATATACGACGCTGCAATAAAACAATCGGGAGGGATACGCTGTCGAGATGTAGTAGAACTTTTTGACATGGCACGAGCACTTGCTGGACAACCACCGGCACAAGGAAATCGAATTGGAATAATCACGAATGGCGGTGGACTTGGCATTATGCTTACCGATGCATGTGTTGCAAATGGACTCGTTATCCCAAAACTCTCATCAAAAACTTATAAAAAAATCGATAAAATTTTACCAGATCTTATTCGACCAAATAATCCAGTAGATCTTTCAGCTGAAGCAGGATTTTATAGATATGAAGCTTGTACAAGAGCATTATTAGAAGATCCAAATATAGATGGCATTATCGTCGCATCAGTACATGCAGGATATGCTCGACCAGGAGAATATACTGGGGCTATTTTAAAAATGATACGGGAAAGGAAACTTCATGAGGAATATAAAAAACCAATACTAGGATTCTGGGTGGGAGGAAGAGAATTCGAAGATCTTGTACTTGATCTCAAGGCAGCTGGAGTTCCAATATATCCATCTTCGTGGAGAACTGCTAGGGCTATGCTTTCCTTGTTTTTAGAGGGAGAAAGAATAAAAAGAGAGAGAAAAAATTAATCTACCCAATCAACACCGAGTACTTTTTCCCAATCTGGTTTCCTGCTCTTCCACTTTTCGACGGTATCTTTTGTTAAGCATTTTTCACAAAGACCAATTAAATTAAAATAACAAGAGTTACAAACAGATCTACCACATTTAATACAGACTTCACTTGACATATTGGTCTGACAAATCTGGCACATTCCTTTGGGTTTTTTACTTTTTTTGTGGGTTTGAATTTTCTTAGATAATTTTTCTTTATCTCGTTCTGTTAACCATTTTTTTAAATCCTCGTTCATTGATTTTGTATTAAATTCTTTTCTGATTTTGACAGATTTTGAGATTTTGGCCATACTATCGCCATAATGTAAAAATAACCATTAGTCTAAATACTTTATCTTTTTGCATTATATGACTGTATTTTTTTATGTAAAAAGTTTGCAATAAGATGTATAAAAGGTGTTATAATAACGAGAAATAAAATATGGCCCCAATTAAAGCTATCAAAAAACCAGTTATATGACGTAATTCTTGATAAATATAATATAGAACTTACAATTAAACTAAAAAATAATGCGCCAAATATAAAGTCAATTTGATCAAATAAAATCCAATCTTCACCACGAGTTTTTCCTATTCTTCTTTTAAAAAAACTTTCAATAATATCACCTAATAAAGCTCCAAAACAAATAGAAAAAACAATTGGAATCATAAGAGGAAAACGTCCGAAATTATTTAATCCAAGAAACGCAAAATCACTACTTTTTGCATATATGGCAACAACAGATAAACCAAAACCGCCAGTTATTCCTAGAAATGCACCAGCGAAAAGACCACGCCAAGTTTTTCCATCCCCAAGGAGTCTCTTTCCATCTTTCCACGTTTTACCAAAATCAATAGGTGTTCCACCCCCAACCAATACTGCACTTCCATTTGCAATATAAGCAGGAAGGATTAGCCAAAAAGCTTGAATTATAACTTCATATTTCATTACAGACTGAATATTGAGTTAATTTAAAAAACAATTGAAAAAAATAATAATTAATCTTGTCTTCTAGTTATTTTTAAACCGGTGTAGTGAAATTTATTTGAGCGTTTTACTAATGCTTTTAAGGCAGTATTGGAAAGTTGGAAATTTTCAGATACTTTATTTCCGAAGGTTCCATTATCTCCAATAAAGTCATAAATATCGTCTTCTAATTTTTTAAAATTGTCATCATCCAAAGCAGAAATTGTAAATATTTCACTTATTTCGTTTACAGGACAAGATATGTTGATATTAAACAATGAGTAAAAGGAACGGTACATTTTTTGAGGTTTTCCATTTATACCTTCTTCGGGGGTCGTCCATTTTGTCTCTGCTAGTTTCATATTATCAAAAAATTCAAGTGCTTCCACACCTTTTTTACCATATTTTTCAATAATAATACTTGTTGGTGTCCAATCCTTAGATATTTCAAAAAAAACTTCTTTTTTTGTAGCAGTATCAAATGCCCTCATTATTGATACTAGATCAGTGGAATCATTTATTACTTTAGTACGAATCATAAGACCTACAATTATTTATATTAGCAACACTAAAACACAATTTCTATTATTTATAATTTTTGTATTGTAAAATAATTATTTTTAAGATTTTTTTAAAAATAAACGAATTAAAGTAAAAAGATGGACTTGTCGGGATTTGAACCCGAGGCCTCCTCCATGCCAAGGAGGCGATCTTCCGAGCTGATCTACAAGCCCATTAGCGCGAGCGCATTACATCTAATTTATGCAAATAAATTTATCGGCTAATTCAATTCTTATTTTTTAATAAGTAGATATTGGGAATTAAATATAAGATGTTTCTATTTTTAACCGTGAGGGTTTAATTTTATAAAAAATAAGAGTATATATCCACCTATTTCTCTTGTATCCGAACTTTCTGGTATCCACGCTCTAACCTTCACTTTTGTAGGACCTAACCCAAAAATAAAATTAGATGTCACCGTTTCATCTACACCTGCAGGAATATTTACAATACCATTAGTTTTTTTACCGATAATTGCTCCACCATCTAGCGTTATTTCCCAGTTTACATCCGTTGCATTTAAACCACCAATATTTTTAATTTCTGAATTTATTTTAAATAATCCACCCTTGACCGATTTTATGTCAAGTACTGGTCCACCAAAAATTCTAATTGGATATGGATTTGACCAGTTACTCTTAACATCATAAATATCTTTAGCTTGAGCTCTTATTTCGTAGTTACCTTCAAAAGTCCATGTGTGAGTAACGGTTGCTTCATTACCTGAGTCATAAGGTCCAATCCATACACTATCATTATCATCTCCCCATTCAATATAATAGTATATATCTTCACCTTCAGGATCTGTTGATTTAAAAGTATATTCCAGCTCTTCTCCTTCTATTCCACTTAATGGGCCTGATATTGTTGGTTGATTTGGTGGTTCACTAGGAATAACTGCTTGTGCAAGTTCAGCAAGGGTTGCTACCATCAATCGTGAGCAATTGGTTGCATAGGATATATTCATATTATCGATAGTATCTTGTGGTGAGTGATAAAAATCATTAAAGTTATATTCATGATAAAATATTGCATCATAACCGTATTGCCAAAATGAATAATGATCGCTTCCTGATGATGATCCACTTGGAATTATTTCTAGTCCCATATACTCATAATAAAGTTCACTAATATTATCAGTGAAAACAGTTATCCAGTGTGATGCAGTGTTTTCAAAAATCTTAATATGACTACCATCATACGATGTTATTGCAAAACCAATCATATCTCCGTTGAGTACTGCTACGATATTATCCCCATTTTGTGAAGCTTCTCTTGCATATTCATAGCTTCCAAGAAGGCCTTGTTCCTCACCATCGAAAGCGACAAATTTGACTGTATGATTTACTGCATTTCTACTTAATAAATCTGCAGCTACAAGGACTGCAGCTGTCCCAGATCCATCATCATCTGCTCCAGGACTACCAGTAACAGAGTCATAATGAGCACAGATAATATAAATCTCATCACTAGTTTCATTAATTCCTTTTAGAGTTCCTTCGATAACGCTACCGGAATTACTTCCATAGGTCCAGTTGTGATATCGAGCTTCAATTCCCATTGCTTTAAATTGATCATAGATATATTCTCCTGCTTGCTTACAAGCTGGTGTGCCAGTTCGTCTTGGACCAAATTCAACAATTTCTTCCAAATACTTCAGATATAATGTTTGGTTCAAATTGAGGATAATATCGATAATTAAATCATTTTGGAATTTAGTACTAATTTTATGATGATATGATTCTCGTTGTGGGATTGAAATGTGTTGAAACATTGGTGGATTATCAATAATTTCTCCAGGGAAGGGAATACATGGAGGATCGTCCGATATATCCGCTAAATATTGATAATTATCTATATTTTTCTGAGTGAATGATTTTTCGTAATCAAAACTTTGCGTAATTTCTTGTGGACTTGCATAAATATTCAATGGTGTTAAAGCTAATATTAACATCATTATAACTGATACAATAATTACATATTTTTTCTTCAGATTAATCCCCCATTTGAATATATTATGGTTTTACTTGTATTTAAATATTATACTTATGAAAAAAATTTGTCAAAAATCTTTAGCCGCAAGTAATTCTATTATTCAATATTTAAGTAAAATGAAATAGAATAAATCCATAATTAACTTATGAGTTATAGCCAAATTAAACGTTTATGAATAATAATAGTACATATCCATTTTGTTCTCTAACATCTGATGGTCCATCTTGTATCCAAGCGTCAACTGTAACTATGGTTGGCCCTAGTCCAATTATGAAGTTTGATTTTACTTTTATTTCTTCACCCTCAAGGATATTAACAATACCAGTGGTTTCTTTACCGATAATTGCCCCCCCATCTAGGAATATTCTCCAATTTACATCAGTTGCATCAACACCACCTATATTTTTAATTATAGAACTTATTCTGAATAATCCACCTTTAATTTGTTGGATATCAAGTTTTGGTCCTTCAAGTATGTTAATTGAAAAAGGATCTGACCATTCACCTACAACATAATTAGTATCTCGGGCTCTAGCCATAATCTCGTATTGACCTTCTGAAGTCCATTTATTAGTAATTGTTACTTTTTCACCTGATGTATACGGTCCCTTCCAGCCACTATTTGTATCATCGCCCCAATCAACATAGTAGTAAACATCGTCACCATCGGGATCTGTTGTATTAAAGGTAAATTCATATTCCTCCCACGATCTTCCACTTGTAGGACCTGTTATTATTGGTGCATCTGGCGGATTACTATTGCCATATTGCTCAGCAAGCTCAGCCAGTGTTGCTAATATTAATTTAGAGCACTTCGCATCATAGGTTAAATTCATATTCTCAATGATATCTTGAGGAGAATGATAGTTATGGTTGAATTCATACTCGTGGTAAAATATTGCATCATAACCAGCTTCCCAGAATGAATAATGATCGCTTCCCCATGAGTAGCCACTAGGAATTACATTCAAGTTGATATATTCTTCATACTGTATACTTACATCTTCGGTATAATCAGTTAACCATTCAGACGCACTATCATAGTAAATCTTGACATTATTTCCATGTGTTGTGGTTATGGCGAATCCTATCATATCTGCGTTAAGTACACCTATTATATTATCACCATTTGCAGATGCTTCTTCAGCATACACATGACTTCCCAAAAGACCTTGTTCTTCTCCAGAAAATGTAACAAAACGAATTGTGTGATTAAAGGCATATTCTTTCATAATATATGCAGCTGCTAAGGTAATAACTGTTCCTGAACCATCATCATCTGCGCCAGGACTACCAGTTACACTATCATGGTGACCACAGACTATAAAGATCTCATCACTTGTTTCGTTTATACCTGGCATCGTTGCTTCTATATTTCTATCTGTATACCCACCATAACTCCAATTATGGTATCTTACTTCTAGACCCATATTTTTAAATTCATTATAGATATAATCTCCAGCATCTTGACATTCACTTGTTCCAGTTACACGAGGCTCGAAATCAGTTAAATTTTCTAGGTATCCTAAAATTAATGACTCATCCATTGCTTCAATCATATCAACAATATTGAGGTTAGTTGAATGGGAATAAATTTCAGGCGGGATTGTTTTTAATTGAGACATATCAATTTCATTAAATTCTGGATATGGGGGCGACATTTCACCTGGAATTGGGGGAGGGGTATTCACATAAGGTGGATTGTTATTTAATTCAATCGCAGAGCTAGAAACAGGAAAGTATGCTGCTATCAATAGTATAAAAAATATAAAACTTACAATTTTTTTCTTCATCATATTAATCCCCTATTTGTTTATATTATAGTGATTATAGTATTTAAACCTTGCAGAGAAATGTGATGCTTCTTGTTTTAGGAAATTTATTAAACACGATTTTATTTTTACAACGAAAAATGAAAAAAAAAGAATTAGAAATATTGCTTCAAAAAGTCCCTATTCCAAATAAACCAATTCCAAGTTTAGAACAATATATGACACCTGCAAACATTGCTGCTGATATCATTTTTACAGCTTATCAGTTCGGAGATATTGAGAATAGAATAATAGTAGATTTAGGTTGTGGAACCGGTATTTTTTCAGTAGGTGTTGCTCTTACCGGTTCGAAAAAAATAATTGGAATAGATATCGATAAAGACATTATTTCGATTGCTAAAAAATACGCTAATAAAAATAATTTAGAAATTGAATTTAAGATTATTGACGTACAAAATTTTCATAAAAAGTGTAATACCGTAATTATGAATCCACCATTTGGTGCACAAAAAAGTAATCGAAAAGCGGACAGAATGTTTCTCGAAAAGGGATTTGAAATTTCGGAGGTGATTTATTCTATCCATCTGAAAAAAACAATTCCTTTTCTTGAAAAAATGATTTCTTCTTTAGGTGGAAATATAACCTATAGAAAAGACTACATTTTACCAATAAAGTGGATGTTTAAATTTCATGACAAAAAAGTTATTAACTACGAGGTGACTTTACTTCGAATTGAAACAAATTCCTAATAAAATATATCTATATTAAAAATTAAAATTATGAAATTTATTTCTGGTCATGTAGATATCTTTAAAAGCTTTTCCGAAAGTATAATAATACATTAATTTATCTGCTTTCGACCTATAATTAGGAGAAAATACAGAAAGTGATTAAATTGACAAGAAAAAAAACAAAAAAATTCAGGGGATCAAGAACCCACGGCAGAGGAAATAAAGCCGGTAGAGGAGCGGGTCTTAGAGGAGGGCGCGGTAATGCTGGTTTACTTAAACATAGATACATGTACATGGTAAAAAATATGCCAAATCATTTTGGAAAACATGGCTTTAAAAGACATCAGAGTATTGCAAAGAGAGAGAAAACCATAAATGTTGGTCAGTTAGAAGAAAAGTTCGAAGGAAAAAAAGATATTGATCTTACAAAAGAAGGTTTTGACAAGTTATTGGGAGGGGGAAGCATTAATAGCTCCCTAAAAATCAAAGTAAAAGCTGCATCACAAAAAGCGATAGATAAAATTGCTGAAAAAAAAGGAGAAGTAAAAATAGAATAAGGTATTTACTATGGCAGAAGAAAAGAAGAGTCGTTTATATGCCCTAAAACCAATAATTGAGAGATGGCCTGCTGTCTCTAAACCAGAAGGGCATGTTCACTTTAGAACAAAGATTATTTGGACTGTTCTTTGTCTTGTCATTTATTTTATTTTAACTAATGTTTTAATATGGGGTGTAAGTGGAACTGTATTAGATATGTTTGCTGGCTTTCGTGCTATTATGGCGGGAGCTTCTGGTTCTATTATGCACTTAGGTATAGGACCAATTGTAACGGCATCAATTATTTTACAACTTTTCGTTGGTGCAAAAATTATAAGACTAGATCTTACAAAAAAAGAGGATAAAGCGATTTATCAGGGAACGCAAAAAATACTCGTTATTGTAATGATTCTTGTTGAGGCTGTTCCGCAAGTTTATGGATATTTAAGTCCGAGTGATGGTTTAATAGGTATGGTTGGTTTAGGTGGGGCCAATGCTGTAATAATTTCACAGTTATTTATGGGTGCATTTCTCGTATTTTTAATGGATGAACTGATTTCAAAGTGGGGAATTGGTTCAGGTATTTCCCTATTTATTGCAGCTGGTGTTTCACAAGCAATATTTACTGGTCTTTTTAACTGGTTACCATCACAATCTGGACTTCCTTTAAGCATTTCAAATCCACCTGCAGGTGCTATCCCCGGAACATATTATCTGGCCTCTCAGATGTCTCTTCGGGAAATAGTAGACAATGGTTTTCAGTGGATATTTATAGGTCATCAAGGTTTTCAAAATGCAATCGTTCCGGTGCTTGGAACAATATTTATTTTTTTGATTGTTGTTTATACAGAATCTTCGAGAATTGAATTGCCATTGGCTCATGGTAAGGTTAGAGGCGCTAGGGGAAGATATCCTATTAGACTAATTTATGCCTCGAATATTCCTGTAATTTTAATGGCTGCTCTATTAGCAAATATTAACATGTTCGCTCTATTATTTTATACACATCCTGGAATGAAAGGTCTTCCCTTAATTGGGCATCAATGGTGGATTGGAGCTTATGATACTTCAGCAGGATCTACAGCACCAATTATGGGAGGTGCGTGGTATCTTTCTAATTTAAATGGTATAAATGGTTGGCTTATGCCAATACTTGGAGGGGGGGTTCCAGGTGGTCATGCTCCCTGGCAATATGCGTTGAAAGTTATAGTATATTTATCAGTAATGGTTTTTGGATCAATTTTATTTGCAAAATTCTGGATTGAAACAACCGATATGGGACCAAGAGCTGTAGCAAAGCAGATTCAACGATCAGGTATGCAAATACCTGGTTTTAGGAGAGATCCAAGGGTTTTAGGACGTGTTCTTGAAAGATATATACCTGTTGTAACAGTGATTGGTGGTGCCGCTGTTGGAGCTTTAGCAGGTTTTGCGGATGCTATTGGTACTGTCGGAAATGCCAGTGGTACTGGTCTTCTTCTCACTGTAGGTATAATGATCAATTTGTATGAGCAAATTGCAAAAGAACAAGCTATGGAAATGCATCCTGTATTGAGAGGATTTTTTGGAGCTGATTAGTGATCGATAGTATGGGAGTTGTTGTAGTTACAGGTATACCTGGGGTTGGTAAAACAACCGTTATGAAAAAAGCTGCAGAAGGGATAGACATTCAATTTGTAACATTTGGAACAGTTATGATTGACATAGCAAAAGAATTGGGCATAGTAAAAGATAGAGATGGGATGAGAAAACTATCATTAGATCAACAAAAAAAGCTTCAAATAAAAACAGCAGAAAAAATCTCACAAATGAAAAACGTAATCGTTGATACACATTGTACAATAAAAACTCCAAAGGGGTATTTACCAGGATTGCCAGAATGGGTAGTAACAAAACTTAATCCAACATCCATAGTTGTAGTCGAAGCAGATCCAGATGAGATATACAATCGAAGAGTTAAAGATATGACAAGAAATCGGGATACAGACTCCAAAGAACAAATCGCTGAACATCAACAAATAAATCGAGCTACTGCTATGGCATATGCAGCACTTACCGGTGCAACAGTAAAAATTGTTTTTAACCATGATAATGATATAGATAATGCTGTAAAAGAGGCAGCACCTGTATTGAAGTGATAAATATGGATAAAAAAGCACAAGGAAGTCAACTTTTGATGCTAATGTTACTTATGTTTGTCATGCTTTTTATATTTGGAGATCCGGGTATACGAACAACAATCGCTTTATCACTTAATTCTGTATTTTATCCTCTTATAGGATTTGGTGGAAACTATCCATTGCTTACAGTATTTTTTGCTGGGATATTGGTTGTATTTCTTTCATCATTTTTTACAAATCTTTTCACCGATTGGAAAGCAATGGGTAAGGCCCAAGAAGCAAGCAGGGCATTTCAAAAAGAGATAAATAAAGCTCGAAGAGAAGGTAATACAAACAGAGTAAATAAACTTATGAAGATGCAACCACAGATAATGAAAATGACTACCGAATCATCAAGTGGAATGATGAAACCTATGTTTTTCTTGTTTATTTTTATCGCACCCATATTCATATGGTTAATATATTTTCTTGGTAACCTGAATTATTATTTCTTTACAGTACCATGGGCCAATGGTGTGTCTTTATTTGATAAGGCTATACTTATGTCTAACTGGTTTTTGATATATCTCTTAATTTCAATGGTTGTAGGACAATTATTACGACAAGGATTTAAATGGATTAGTTGGTCAGACTGGTGGCAAAATTGTAAGAAAAATATAAGACCTTCTATGAAATAGAGAACTATGACAATCATTACAATTAGTGGTCTTCCAGGTGCCGGCACGACAACTATTGCACGACTTTTAGAAAAAGCAATTGGACTGAAATATGTTTATTCTGGAGATATTTTTCGCAATATGGCAAAAAAATATAATATGTCTCTTGAAGAGTTTGGATATTATTGTGAAAAACATAGGGATGCTGATGAACAATTAGATAAATACCAATTAGAAATATTGCAAAAAGGTAATGTAATTGTTGAGGGACGTGTTGCTGGATGGCTAGCTTATCGTAATCAAATACCTTCAACGAAAATACTATTAGAAGCTGATTTAGAAACAAGAGCAGGTAGAATTGTTAAAAGAGAAAAAGGACTTATTGAAAAGAGAAAAAAAGAGATATTGAAAAGAGAAAAAAGTGAAGCTACACGGTACAAAAATTATTATGATATAAATTTGAATGATACTTCAATTTATGATCTTGTTATAGATACATCAGATAAAAAGCCAGATGAAATAGTTGATATTATTATCAAAAAAATCAAGAAATAAACTACTTTTTATATACTGTATTTATTCTTGATGGAAATGGTTGGAAATTATATATGCTACCATCTGACAAAAAACGAAAAAGATTGGTAAAAGTATCAGCAAAAACAAATATTCATTATGGAAAATATCCAGATGAAATGAGTATACATGAGTTACTAAACAATGGTTTTATAAATCTTGATAAACCAAGTGGTCCAACATCTCATCAGGTTGATGCATGGATAAAAGAAATTCTACATGTTGATAAGGTAGGTCATGGTGGCACACTTGATCCTGGAGTCACTGGGGTTCTGCCAATTGCTCTTGGAGAAGCTACACGTGCTTTACAAGTTCTTCTTTTAGCTGGTAAGGAATATATCGGAATAATGAAACTTCATAAAAATATAGATGAAAAAACATTAATAGAAATAGGTAAAAGTTTTGTTGGAGACGTCTATCAAATTCCTCCTTTAAGATCTGCTGTGAAACGAGTAAAAAGAAAAAGACAAATTTACTATTTTCAAATTATTCAAATAAAGGGGACAGATGTTTTGTTTCGAGTTGGTTGTGAAGCTGGGACGTATATTAGAACGTTGTGTGTAGATATAGGTAAAAAACTTGGATTTGGGGCTCATCTTGCCGAATTGAGGCGAACTAAGGTGGGAAATTTAAACGAAAAAAATTCCGTAACACTGCAAGATATAAAAGATGAATATATTTTTTGGAAAGAAGAAAAAGATGATACCGAAATTCGTACTAAAATACAACCAATGTATAGATTATTAGACCATTTACCTAAGATTATAATTAGGGATTCTGCTGTTGATGCGCTCTGTCATGGTGCAAATTTAGCAATCCCGGGAATTGTAGAAATCGATACGGATATTAAAAAAGATGATTTAGTAGCTGTTTTAACCTTAAAAAATGAGGGTGTAGCATTAGTTAAGATCCTAATGTCAACAGAGCAGATTATTCAAAAAGATACGGGTATATGTGCCGTGTTACAAAGAGTTTTAATGAATAAGGGAACATATCCTTCTATCTGGAAAAAAACATAAAAAGAGATTGGTATTTCGCTATTGTTTTTGCCGAGGTGGCCCAGCCCGGTACGGCGCGAGCCTGGAGAGCTCGTGGTGCTTTGCACCTCGGGAGTTCAAATCTCCCCCTCGGCGTAATACTATATCTGAGTCACCATCATTAGATACTTTTGGATAGTTATTGATAGGTTCACTCCTTAGATTCTCTAATCATATGGGAATGATGCACATATTATGTATCTACCGATGTATCCTTTGTAGTTATTTGGGAGTGTTAAATGTTGAAAAATGAATGGTGATGTGGGACTAAATAAACAAATAACTGCAACAGCAAAGAAAGAAATATTGTCTTTTGATATTTCTGGATTACGTATTATTCCGAAATAAATTGGTGCTGGAGGTGGTGTATCTATTATTGGAGTGAAATTAACAATTATTCCATTTCCTGCCTCATCATAGTGATGGAACGTAAAGTTAGTATTGATATATCCTTTAAGCCATGGGATAGTAAACACGTACTCAGGCCCTCTACCATAAATTGTTTCTTGGTATTCATTTTCGATATAGAACTCAACTCTGTTCATTAAGGATGTGGCATCTGTTGCTGAGGCGATGAGGTCTGCATACCATATTCCATCTTCCATATATGATTCCCAAGCGATTTCATCTGCTACAGGAGGTGCTTGGTCTATATCTATAATGAACCACTTGATTTCTTCCACATTTCCTGCATTATCAAATGCTCTGTATTCAATGAGCATGTCATCTCCATCAAAATCCAGTATGAAAGTACCATTATCACCTTGGATTGTTTCCCAACTACCACCTTCTATTCTGTACTCGATTCTATCAACCCCTGAAATATCATCTGTGGCTTTCAAAATAACAGTAACATTACAGGTATAAAACCCATTTTCACCATTCGGTTTTAGAGGATTTGTTTTATATGTTGTAACTGGTGGTGTGGTATCATCTAATGATACAATACTTACAGTAGATGGGATAATACTGACACTAATGAATAGAAACATTGTCGTAAATGCTAATACTTTCCTCATCTGATATTCAACCTCAAAATATCCAGTATCTTCTGCAATTTAGGAAACCTATCAAACCAATGTTTGAACCATAGATTTTTACTCTTTGGTACATGGATTTTATAATATGCCCAATCACTTTCATTGTAAGGATCTCTAGCCTTACCTGAGACGTTAAAGACGCCCTTTTCTGCATAACTATGATTCATCTTTATTGGTTGTCCATAGACATATGGTCCATTCCAATAAACGATAGGACTGCCATCTCCCCAATTAATCAACAACCAGAATACATCCTCTTCATTATCTGTTACATTGAAAGTGAAAGTAACTATTGTTTCTACCATTACCCTTTGTGGTCCGTCAATTTCCAGAATAGGTGGAGTTGCGTTTCTTATTGGAAGTCCTGCTTCTTTCCATGCTTTAAATCCTCCATCCATATTGTATTGCGTTCCTGTGAAATTATCATAATATAATTCATAGTTTGCTAAAAGACTACTATACCCACCCCCACAATAAAGGATTAACTCTCCACCGATATGTTCTTGCATAAAGATTTGCCTTAAAGTCTCGTTCTTAATCCAATCAATGTTGAAAAACCTAATGTGCTCTGGGTATGACGTATCTATGAATCCCTTATTCCATACGCTCTTACCTCTTATATCGAATGGAATTTGAATGCCGTTTATCGTATCATTTAGAAGTTCCCATGTTTCATAAACGGTTATATTGTAAATGCCTCCTGGTGCAGTGGGAAGTCCTTCTTTCTTCCAAGCATCCATACCGCCAGGAAAATTGTATATTTCTCCTGTAAAATTGTTAGCAATGAGAATCTTGGTTACTATAAAACTCCGATATCCTCTATTTCCGAATATAACGACAGAACAGTTGTAATATTGATATAAGAATTTCGATAATGTAGTTGCATTGCAAAATAAATAAAAAGGATACCATCGGGGGTGTTCTGGAATGGGGGTATCTATACGTTCAGCTCTCCATTCATCCCTATCCCTAATATCTATTGGTATTTGAATACCATTAGAAGTGTCATTTAATAATTCCCATAAATCAAATTCTGTAATGTTCGTATAATCATCTTCTGAGTTTGATGATAGGGTTCCATTAATAGCTATTCCAAATATCTCTCTGGGTTCTGTAGATGAAGTAATGCTGACTCCAATAAATAGCAGCGTTACAATCAGGGCGATACTTTTCCTTATCATCTATAACCTCCCTATATACTCTCATACACGTTATGCTATAGAAATTTTCGTAACAGATAAACAAATATATAAGTTCTGCATTATAATTGATGAGGAAAGAATATGAATAAAAAAATACTTATCGGTAGTATCATAGCAGTTGCCGTCTTGATTGCCGTATCAACTTCATCAGCAATAGATATAATAAATGATGATAATTATGATTTTATTATTATTACAACGGAGAAGTTTTCAAATAATTTACAATCTTTCAGGGATCATAAAGAACAACTTGGGATTACCACAAAAATTGTCACCCTTGATGATATTTATGGTGGTACTTTTTTTGAGGTTAAAGGTCGTGATGATCAGGAGAAAATCAAATATTTTATTAAGGATGCATTAGAAACATGGGGTATAACATATATTCTTTTTGTTGGAAATTATAAACAAATACCTGTTCGTTATTGTTACAATAACGACGAATATTCTTCTTATGAAATCAATTTTATAAGTGAACTCTATTATGCAGATATCTATGATGAAAATGATAGTTTTTCAAGCTGGGATTCTGATGGTGATGGGGTTTTTGGTGAATGGTCTGGTGACAAAGCAGAAGATAAACCAATTGACTTGAAACCTGATGTTTGTTTGGGTAGGTTTGCTTGCAAAAACTCTAGAGAAGTAAGAATAATGACAAAAAAGATCATTAATTATGAGAAACAATCTGCTGAACCTTCATGGTTTAAAAGAATGGGTGTAGTTGGAGGAGATACTTATCAGGAATATCTTGGATTTGAGGGTGAGATATACAATCAAATGGTCATTGATATAATGAGTGATTTTACACCAGTTAAACTCTGGGCGTCAAATGGCTATTTAACTAAAAAAGGATGGACTATTTTAAAATTAATAAACCAAGGATGCGGGTTTATATATTTGTCAGGTCATGGTAATCCGAATAAATGGGCTACCAAAACATCTGAAGGAGATTGGATTGGTGATTTTAATCAATTTATGATGCTATTTTTATTTAATCGCCATAAATTACCTGTTTGCCTTGTTGGAGGATGTCACAATAGTCAGTTTGATACAGATCCTATAAATCTTTTTAAAAATACAAAGGATGCGTTGTATCATTCTACATGGTTACCAAAATGTTGGAGTTGGCGTCTTACCAGTCATCCTCGAGGTGGCTCAATTGCTACGATTGGATCAACAGGGTTATGTTGGTATGGTGTTGAATACGGTGGTGGTGGAACAGACTGGCTTAACGTACAATTCTTTAGGGAATATACAAATAATACTGTAATTTTAGGCCAGATATGGAAAAACGTCTTGACTGGTTTTATCGATGTTTTTCCAATTGATTGGGAAACACCATCAGGTAGTGTATCTTCCATAGATGCAAAGTCGGTACAAGAGTGGGTTCTTCTAGGTGATCCTACCTTGAAAATAGGAGGTTATCCATAATTTCATCCTCGTTATTTGAGCGCCCAAATAACTCCAAAAGAATTAACTTTTGACTTTGGCAACAAAGCCAATATCTTCCAAACATTTATATATGGCTTTTTGTTTAAAATTAATAAAGATATTATAATCTTGGGAGGTAAGAAAATGAAAAAAATATTACCATTATTGGTAGTAAGTATATTTGTCCTGAGTGGACTTGGAGCTGTTGCAATACCAGATGAAAAACAGGGTGTAAATAAATCTCTGACTACGCAAGACTGGGAACTTGATATTAAGACTAAAGGTGGATTCTTAGGATACACTATATCCTTATCACCAACAGATCCGCCTCCACCTAATGGAACTTGTACAATTAGTATAACTACTGATGCTTGGTTGATGCTACTTGGAAAAAAATTATCATTGGAAGAAGAATTAATCTGGAATCCTGGAGAAGTTGAGGAGTTGAATATGCGTCCTGTTCTTGGTTTAGGTCCAGCAACAATATCAATGGATGTAAAGTATGAAATTTCACCTGGGAATTCAACTGTTGGTGAAGCAACAACAAATGGATTTGTCCTTCTTTTCTATGTCTTTTGTGAGGGTACTACAATTCATTTACCATAGATTACAAGAACACCTAAAAGCAACCTCTCCTCTCTTTCTTTATTTAATCCCTTAAAATAGATTCTTCTGATTATAAACAACCTAGATGAAAATCCATATTTTTTGATAGTTTAAATTATAATGGGAGAAAAAACTAGTTTCTTTTCTTTTCATTGCCTCCTTTATTGAAAAAGAAAAAACTTTTGGGAAGATATGTCCATCAGAATTATTATCTTCATTTGATTCAATAATTAATCCAAATACTGGATCCGGATCTAATTCAATCCAAGGATAATCTTCTTCATAAGGTGGATCTACAATAATTTTAATTTCATGACCTCTCCATCTTAACTTATTAAATTTAATCTTTTGACTCTCTGGAAAACCATTTATTGATGTATTAGGTTCAAAGGGAAAAAAAGGTGTTACCTTTATCCAATAAAGAGATTTGGAATCTTCTTCTATTTTCCAGACTATATGTGTCCCAGCAGGGATTGTAGCTGTTCCTTTATTATATATAGTAGCACGTAATCGCCAGTATGTGATTTCATTAGTAATATTCAATTCTATTGTTAAATCAGGTAAGCTATCATAACTTTTTGTTTCTTGAATTTTAAAAGTTATTAATTCGGTTATATCCTACTCATTATTCGAAAGGATGCCTTTTTGATCAAAGCATTCAGCAGTTATTGGAATGATATTTATACAAAGGAACAATGTTAAAATTATAATTGAAAGGGTTTTTTTCATATATGAGAATCCTCCCTATATATTCTTATTGATAATATAATATATAAATACTCTGCAATATTTAAGATGCTTCTAGATAAAAATTAGAGAACAGACTTTATTATGCTAATTTGATGTATTTCTAATTTAAAATTTTTTGTTAAAGAAAAAAATTATGCTGGGGATATGATTGAGAATAATTCTGAATAAGAGGTAGCATTTTTAGCATCTTCAGGTAGTTCAATACAAATTTCTTTATTGTAATTGGTAAATAATATTGTAACATCTAGTATTGTAGAAGTTGAAATTTCATTAAATATCATAAGCATAGTCATAGATTCATACGCTTTCAATATTAATTTTGTCTCCTTAGAAATCCATATTTTTATGGAAAAATCTTCGATCATATCCGTAAAATTAGAAATTTGTAGCATACCTGAACTTAATCCATTTTGGCTCATCATTATCTCATATAGTTTAGTAACATCTGGCTGTATCTTTAGTACATAACAATCAATGTTGTTGACTTCTTCATCATTTAACCTTTCAACTTCACCATATTCTAATAAATCTACATGCATTTGCATCTGATTATAAGAATCCCAAGAAATATTAAATTCTAAAAAATCCATTTTCATCCATTGATCAGTACCGAGATAATCCATTTTCATGTAAATAACATCTTCAATAATATAATATAAAAAATTCATTTCCATCACTAGTGAAAATGATGAACTCATCTCCATCATAAATCTATGATTTACCACATCAACAGCACCATTTGCGCTTGATAGCATGGGCATCATTAATGTTCCATTGCCCGTTTTCATAGTTATATCCAGAGAAAATTCGTATGATTTTATATCTATTGATGACTGTAATGTGAATAATTTAATATCAGAAGCTAAAACATTATCAGAAGATATACAACCCGATAATGCTGTTATTATAGTCAAAAGAGTAATAGCAATGGGTAAAAAACATTTCATTTTCCTTTCACCTCTCATAGGTTTTAGATTTTTTCAATAATTATATTTAAAACTACCCTGTCAAAACGTCAGTGTGAAAATATACCTCATTATTTTTTATGCTATATCCTTATTATAAACAATGAGGAAAATATAAGTTTAATAACTTGTTACATTTTAATATTATAGGATGGGGAAAAATGCCTTTCTGCACTGAATGCGGAAAAAAAATCGGTTTATTTATTCACAAATACAAATCTGATGATGGTTGGAGAATATGTGATTCTTGTTTTGAAAATATCCAAGAAGGGCAATATGAAAGAAGAAATGTTGAAGAAAATTCAAATCTTAAAGAAGATGAATATGAATTGGATCTAAATAATATATTTAAACGTCTTGGTTACGAAATTTTAAATATACCAACTTCTGAGTATCATGGTGTAGATTTTATTCTATCTAAAAATGAAGAAAAAATAGTTGTTCAGGTAAAACAATTTGATGATAAGATAACAGATTTTTCTGTACATGAGATTTTAACTGCAAAAGAATATTATAAAGCTGATAAAGCAAGAATTATTACAAATAGTTCATTTTCCTCAAATGCAGTAGATTTAGCTGTAAGAAATAATGTTGATTTATGGGATGGGAAAAAACTAAGAGAGATAATAAAAATTCTTCAAAATAAAGAAAAGGAAAAAAAAGTAGATCAGAAAGATATCCCTCCACATACGGGAGATGATAATAGTAAAGAGATAATTACAAACTGTCCTTTCTGTAGTAAAGAATTTGCAGTGGAAATAAATATAGGAGAAACAGGTGTATTTAAGGTTAAGTGCCCGTATTGTGGTGGTGTATCAAAAGGTAATTTTGGAAGTTAAGTTTAAATTGTTACATAATCATGAATCTTTTTCATTAAGTTATAAATCATAATTAACAGAATGTGCATGAAGTATTATAATAAATCAGATTCTGAAATATCCTCTTGAAATATATTTTATTTTACGAATTCCTTATAAATTTCTAAGGTTCTATCTACAACAACATCCCAACTAAAATGTTCAATAGAGCGTTTTCGCGCCTTTTCGCCCATAATAATACTTTTTTCCTTTGATTTTAATATCTGTTTAACTCCCCATGCAATATCATCTGGATCATATGGATTGATATGTATACCACATTGTTCATTGCCACTAGCAACTATTTGTTCTTTCATACCATTAGTTCCGCGAGCACCTACAACAATTGGTTTTGCCATAGACATTGCTTCGGTACACACAATTCCAAAAGGTTCGTAAAGCGATGGTAAAACAACAATATCTGCAGCTGCATAATGTAAGATACGTGAATCCTCATCAACAAATTCATTTCTTAAAATAACTTTGTCTTTTAAGTTAAGTTTTTTAATTAGTAATCGAAGTTGGTTTTCCATGTCTCCAATTCCCAATATTAAAAGTTTAGTATTGGGATAATCATCTAAAATACTTGGCAGAGCTTTTACTAGGTTATCCATTCCTTTAACAGTTACCAAACGACCAATGAAAAATAGTAGATTTTCATTATCTTTTACTTTATATTTATGTCTAAGATTCATTCTTTCTATCGATGATATCTTTTGTGGATTGTATTTATTTGGATCTACACCATTCCAACAAACTCTAATTTTATCTTTTGAAAAACCGAGTCTTATTAATTCATCGCTCATAGCATAGGAAACTGTTATAATACAATCTGCAAATTGACCTCCCTCAAATTCTATATTTTTAATTGTTAGTGATCCTCCTCCTGCAGATCTACCTTCTTCGGTTGAATGAACATGAAATACAAGAGGTATACCTAATTTTTTCTTAACTATCATTCCACCAATAATACCCAGCCAATCATGTGCGTCAATGATATCAAATGTTCTGCTATTTTTTCTTACAAGTGTTTTAATGAGTTGGGATGCAGAACCTATATTATAATCCATAACATCTGCAAAAAATTTGAAATTTGATCCCCAAGAGCAAACATCCTTATTTGAAAATAAAGATAAAGTGGATGTAAGGTCAAGAGTTTTTGGTCTGAAAACTTCCACCCGATTCCATTTCTCTGCTGTTGTAAGTTTATTTTCATCATTAAGGGCAAAGACAGTGACACTGTTGCCCTTAGATGCTTGTTTTTGTGTTATTTCTGAAGCAAATGTACCTAATCCGCCCCAGATTGCAGGGGGAAATTCCCATGTAAAGTGAGCAATCCTTAAATCTGTTTTATTTTGATTAGATGAGACCACTAATTCACTCTCTTGGTGCATCCCGTTTACCTTCAATAAAGTATATTTCTTACTATTAATAAAATAATCGTTTAACTTCTTTATAAAATGCATATTCTAAAATACCATAGACCTGATTCTATTAAAAGTGTAATATTGATAATTTCTTATTCATAAAAATGATATTTACCACGATAATTGATATAACAATTTACTTTAAGGGTAAAAAATGAGTGAATTTGTACTACCACAAGCAAGTCTGTTCTTGGGTATAATCCCAGCTTTAATTCTACTTTATATAAGTTTGAAAGGTTATGAGGGATATTACAAAGACAAATTCATATTCTTATCTTTTGTTGCGGGAATAATTGCAGGTTTCTTATCAGTTATATTAGAAACTTATACTAGTAGAGATATCGGAATTTTATTTATTATTCTATTTCCCATTGTAGAACAGTTATTTAAAACAATAATTTTGAATATTAGTAAGCTTCAAAGAATTAAAGATACCGTCGTTTATGGTTTATCTTTGGGATTGGGATTTGGATCTATATTTACTCCTTTCTCTATGATTACATCCAATATTCAACCAGGAGATTCATTTCTAATAGTTTTAGTAATAATTGGATCGATTGGAATTATCCTTTTACATGGTGCAACAGGTGTTTGCATAGGTTATGGAATATATACAAGCAAATTACTTAAATATTTTATATTTGCAATTATTTTACATGTACCTGTAACAGGTTTAATTTTTTTAACTACTTTTTATGCAATAACATATCTACAGATTGGATTGATAATTTATGGCTCACTTATTTATTGGTATACAACAACAAAAATAATGCCACGTATTTTAGCAAAAAGAAGACAGAGAAAAAGTGTCATAAATAAATGATTGGTGACATTTATTTAGTTATTAAATCGACATGTTTTTATAACAAAGTTTGTTTTAGGATTTAGGTGAAATAAAAGGGGAGAAAAATTATGAGTAATTTAAGTAACGCAAAGGTTTTTGGAGGCATAGGTGCTCTATTATCACTTATAGGACCATTCATACCAGTCGCTGGTTCGGTTGTATTTATAGTTGGACTAGTTTTGATATTTCTTGGAATAAAAAATATTGCTGATGAAACAAAAAACAAATCTATTTTTGATAACTATTTGTACTATTTTATCCTAAATATTATTGCAATTGTTGCAGTTGTAGCAATAATGTTTGCTTCGCTTGGTTCAATTGATATTCTAAATATCGGGGAACAAGCTCAAAATATCACAGATCTTACAACTTTCTGGGAAACTTTCGGCGGATTAGTTACGGGTTGTATACTAGCATGGTTTGTTGGTTGGATCTTTATGATCATTGCAGCATTATTTCTGAGAAAAAGTTATAATAGCATTACAGAACACACCAAAGTGGATTTATTTAAAACAACAGCATTAATTAATTTAATCGGTGCAATTACTTTAATAATAATTATTGGTGGTTTGATTATACTTGTAGCTAAAATTATTGAAATCGTTGCATTCTTCTCATTACCAGATACACTTCCGAAGGCGGCAAAAACCGCGGAAACGAGCGATACACCAGAAAGTTAATTAAAAATCTTATACTAACTACTTTATTCATAGCTTTTATTCTTTTTAAAAAGATAGCTTAGAATATGCTTCCCATCCAATCATAATTATAGTAGGTAATTATTTACTCTTTGTTAAGGTCTTATTATTTATAATATCTCCAAGTTCGTCAATAATTACGCCTAATGTCAAACCACAGACAACACCTACAATTAATCCTGTAATAACTCTTATTAGGTTTGTACTCTCCCATAAATTGAATAGTTGGCCGATACCATCTAGAGCTAATGGGGTAATTCCAATTATTAATGCATACAATAATTTTTCATTTAACTTAACTCGATAGAAAATTATGAATCCTAATCCGATAACTAAACCCCCCCATATAGCTGAACATCTGCTACAAAAAGGCATTTGATTACCATTTAAAAAAAAGGAACGTTCCGATTTTTGATGACATAGTCTATCCCCTGTAGAATAAACAAAACTCCATGGAAAACCTATACGATTAATTATACCTTCATTATCAGATACTGCAACAAGACCTGAGAGATCTTGAACACTATTTTCTGGAAGAGTAATTGGTGCTAAAAACTGAAACAGAATCCACAATAAAAATAAAATAAACAAAACAAAGGTTAGGTTTCTAAAACACTTTTCCCTTCGTTCCATTTTCAAACTCATCTCTAGAAACAATGATTAATTCCAATGCAATGATAGAAAGAATAAAACCAACAAATAAACCTATAGAAAATATTCCTATAAATGCACATATTGCTGAAAAAACATAATATCGGCGTTTAAAAACAGTCATAGACCCTATCAACGCAAAAATTGAAAAAATAATAATAAAAATTGAAAGGATTACTTTGTCAAAAGAAAGAAGCGGTAAGTTATTAGTAATAAATTCCAACTCTGGAATGGGCTGTCCATTGCTAGAACCATATAGTACTGCTGTAAAAACACCAAGAACATAAGTTGCAAGTAGTAAAAACGAAGCTATAATTGGTTTGTTAGTTTTCTTTTTTATTGATGACAATATTGTTTTCCTTGGTTCCCCGTGTTCCTCCCACCAGCATTCATCTTCAGGTTCTTCTTTGCATGTTTTTTTTATAACAAAAGAATGAGTGCATTTTGGACAGGTAATTTCATATTTCTCAGTATCATCTGGCATGTCCATTATGAACTCATGTTTGCATTTTGGACATGTCGTCTTACCTTTCATAGTTTTTCGCCAACGCGGATAGAGTTAATGAGTTAAGAATATTTCTATAACTTATTATATTCAATTGTTTTCATTCTTGTTGAATTTAAAGGTTTCAAAATAGTTTTACAGCATATTTAAATATAATATGGCTATTCCCGATACACCAAAGGCGATTACAGATGGCAAGATTCCCTGAAGCAGAACAACGTTTATTGAACAAGAAGGTCTGCATGAAATGCGGTGCTTCAAACGCACCAAGAGCATATAGATGTAGGAGATGTAGATCAAGAGAACTGAGAGTTAAGGCAAAAGAAGGCAGAGGAGTCTAGAATAAACCAGTATCTTTAAAAACAATACTTCTTTTTGGTTTGGACAGTTGTATTTGTATGCCTGAGACGAAGACGAAAAAAAACGAAGATTTTAATGAATGGTACAATGAGATAGTAGAACTTGCAGATTTATGTGACAAAAGATATCCAATCAAAGGGATGAATGTATGGAAACCCTATGGCTGGAAACTAATGAATAACGTTGATGCTCTTATTAGAAATGAAATGGATAAAACAAATCATCAAGAAGTTTATTTTCCTTTATTAATTCCTGAATCTTTTTTTAAAAAGGAAGAAGAACATATTGAGGGATTTGGTAGTGAAGTATATTGGATAACCCATGCAGGTGCAAACGAATTAGAAGAGAGGTGGCTTTTAAGACCTACCTCAGAAACCGCTATGTACCCCATATTTTCATTATGGATACGTTCTCATACTGATTTACCTTTAAAAACTTTTCAGATAGTTAATACTTTTAGGTATGAAACTAAACAAACAAGAGCGTTTATTAGAGTTCGAGAGATACATTTCTTTGAAGCACATACCTGTCATAAAGATTTTAATGGTGCTGAAAGACAAATTAAAGAGGATAAAGATATTGCTGGTCGATTCTTAAAAAAACTCTGTTTACCCTATGTATTTAATAAAAGACCTGATTGGGATAAATTTGCAGGAGCGCATTATACGATAAGTATAGATGTTCTCATGCCATCTGGGAGGACATTACAAGTAGGCTCTATACATCAATACAAAGATAATTTTTCTAAACCATATGGAATTTCATATGAAACTGAAGAAGGTAAACATACATATTGTCATCAAACAACATATGGCATGAGTGAACGTTTATTGGGTGCAATAATTGGGGTACATGGAGATAACAAAGGACTCATTATTCCTCCAGAAGTTGCTCCAATTCAAGTTGTTATAATACCAATTATTTTTAAAGGTAAAGAAAAGGAGGTTTTAGCAGCTTGTAATTCTCTTCATAAAAAAATGGATAGGGAAAATATAAGATCGCGGGTAGATACAAGAGAAATAACCCCTGGTAATAAATTCTACGATTGGGAATTAAAAGGTATACCTTTAAGAGTTGAAATTGGTCCAAAAGATTTAGAGAAAAATGAAGTTGTTGTTGTTAAAAGAGATGTGTCAGAAAAAAAAGAAATACCTAAAAAGGACGCAGTGAAAACAATAAAAAATGAATTAAAAAAAATAGATGATTCTTTATTTGCTAATGCTGAAAATTTACTAAAAGAAAATATCCATAGAGTTCAAACACTGGACGAAGCAAAAAACAAAAAAGGAATTGTTGAGTTACCTTGGTGTGAAAAAGAGGGGTGTGCCTTAGAAATAGAAGAAATTTTAGAGGGAAATACTTTAGGAGAACCAATTGAAGATACAAAATGTGAGTATAATTGTCCTATATGTAATGAATCCGCAAAAACATGGATGAGATTTGCTAAAATGTATTGAGGTTATTATATGGTTGGAAAAATAACTGGATTTATGAGAGAATTCATATTTTTATTGAGCATAATTATTGTTATCGTTGGATTGCTTTTACTCGTAATGGGAGTATTATGGTTTTGGTTTAGGGGAATGGTTATTACTAATAGTGCTTTGAATTTTATAGCCGAAATAGAAAATTGGAATGCTTATTTATTAGTAGTGGGATTGATAATTTTTGGTATTGGAATATTTTATCTTTATAGTTACCTTAAAAACAGGAAATTCGCATTAGAAGAACTTAAAACTGATAAGAGATCGGAATTCCTTAAGAAACATAATGAACTAAAAAACATTATAAAACAGCTCCCTTCTAAATATCAAAAAATGTTAAAAGATAAAGAAGATGAATTAGGTATAAAATAGTCTTAGGTTTCATGGTTAAGAGAGAAAATCTAAATGAATTTTTTGTAATTCTTGTTGAACCAAAATATGGAGGGAATATTGGCGCAGTAGCTCGTACAATGATGAATTTTGGTTTTGATAAACTTTATCTTGTAAATGCATGTGAACTAGATGATGATTGTTATACGCGTGCTGTACATGCAACAAAGATAATTGAGGAAGCAAAGATTTTTCCATCGTTTAAAGAAGCTATTACAGAAATGGACTATCTTGCTGCCACTTCATCTATAGAATCAAAAACAGATAAAAAACATCTCAGAAATCCTATTCTCATTGAAAATTTTGCAAAAAAAATATATGAATTAGAAGGCAAGATAGGATTGGTTTTTGGTCGGGAGGACTATGGTTTATATAACGAAGAAATTGCAGAGTGTGATGTAATGATCAGAATTCCAACAAGTGAATCATATCTAGCATTAAATCTTTCGCATGCAGTATCTTTAGTTTTATATTCCTTATACATTAAAAAAGAGTATATTCCAAAAGAAAAAAGGAGTATTGGAAAAATAGAAAAAGGAAAATTGTTTGAATTTTTCTCTAATTTATTAGAAGAAATAAATTATCCAGAACATAAGCAAGAAAATACTAAAATTATGTTTAAACGGATAATGGGAAGAGCAATGCCTTCAAAATGGGAATATCATACTTTAATGGGAGTTTTCAGTCGTACCTTAGAAAAGATTAGGAATAAAAAAAAGAAAGTACCTTAAATTGTTTCAATACTGAAAAGGACATTATTTCTTTTTAATGCAGAATGAACCTTATCTGCAAAAAATACTAACTCATCTACATTTGCAACTTCTTTTCCCCAATCATAAACAAAATCATAATTACCTCTAGTTGCTTTGAATCCCATATTTAACAACTGATTTTTTATCTCAGATGGAAGAGCTCCTTCGCTATTAAACAAGATCTTTAGATAGGTTTTCATAACTCCATTGATTGATATATTTAAGAGTATTAAAATTGTTACTATAGAAATCGGGGTTAAGGAGTTCGTGATATAGGAAATGGTATGAAACAGATTATTAGTATAATTAAAGCAACAAAAAATAAAATATTTCTTTTCATATCGAGTTTTGTATAATCATTAAGTGGTGGTGGGTGTAACATGCCCATCATAAAAATAATAATAAATGCAAAAACCCACCATCCTGTAAAAAACATAATAATAACAGCTATCCATCCTGCATATTTTTGTTTCTCACCGAGAACCGAGCGAAAGATATGGCCACCATCAAGTTGACCTGCAGGCAATAGGTTTATTGAGGTGATGAGCAAACCAACCCAACCTGCAAAGGCAATTGGATGCATATTAAAAGCAAATAAGCCTTCTGGAACGTCAAGTATAAGAGTTGATAGCATATAAAAAAGAATTGAGCTGCCAAAAACTGTCTCACCTTGAGTAATTTGAGATATTTCTACAATTTCAGAATTAGCAATACCGATAATAGAAATTGGCAAAGCTACAATAAAACCTGCTAATGGCCCAGCAATACCTACGTCAAAGAGGGCTTTCTTATCTGGCATAGGATCTCTACTTTGAATTAATGCTCCAAAAGTGCCAATATTAAAATAAGGCATAATCGGCGGTATTGGAATAAAATAAGGAAGTGAAGCTGATATATTATGTTTCTTTGAGATATAATAATGTCCCATTTCATGTACGAATAAAATTGTCATAAGTGGAAGTGCAAAGATAAGGAAACCATAGAATAAATTTATTGGATTGAATAATTCAATAATGTTAGGTATTAATTCTAAATCATCTGTAAAAATACTAAGATAATTCATATACAGAAGAGATCCTGTTAATGTAGTTGTTATTATAACAGCTATTAAAAGAGAGACATTAATCCATATGGATTTTTCCATTTTTTTAATCTTTTTAATAACATAAATAACATGTTCTCCTTTTTCATAACGAAGCATTGGAATATATCCTTTTTCTTTCAGAGATACTCTCAACAAATCAAAATTTTCTTCAAGAGTCTCTTCATCTATTCTACAATAAAAAGCCGCAGTTTTAAAGTCGTATTTCATATCATAAAAAGGAAAACGTTGACCAACTTTATTTTTAAGTAATTCGATATCTAAATTAGTTTCTGGATTCATTTGTCCAAAATTACTCCAATTGTTAGGCATTTGTCTGGCGATATAGCATCTATTTAATAAACCCTTCGAAGGTTGATATATTCATGCACCATATTAAAAACAATAAAAGAGATTGTAAATTCATTAGTTATAAGAAGAGGAAAATTGATAATCTTTTGGTTATTAAAAAAAACACTAAATGGGGTAATATATATGAATATGGAAATTTACTTCCCTGGAGGAAAAAAAGTAGATGCAATCTACAAAGGCTTCACAATTAAAACCGATCAACCTAAAGATGAAGGTGGAGAAGGTACCGCTCCTGAACCATTCTCATTATTTCTAGCATCCATCGGAACTTGTACAGGTATATATGTTCTTTCATTTTGTCAACAGCGAAATATACCTGCGGACGGGCTCAAAATGATTTTAAAATTTAATAAAAATAACAAAACAAACTTGATAAATAACATAAGTATTAAAATTCACATTCCAAAAAATTTTCCAGATAATTACAAAAATGCTATTATTAAAACGGCGAGTTTATGCACAGTTAAAAAACATTTAGATACACCACCCTTAATTGATATAAGTGTCGTTAAAAATAGTGACTAACATCATATTTATGTATATCATTTCCATTGCCATTGAGTGAAAGAGAATGACGGTTACATTAGTTATTGGTACACAATGGGGCGATGAAGGTAAAGGGAAGGTAGTAGATTTTTTTTCAAAAGATGCTGATTATGTAGTACGGTTTCAAGGTGGAAATAATGCTGGCCATACTATAAAAGTTGGGGATGAAGTCTATAAACTTCATTTAATACCATCGGGTGTTATTCAAGGGAAAACGGGTGTGATTGGAAATGGAGTTGTAATAGATCCTGAAATTTTAATTAATGAAATTAATGAGTTAAAAAACAGAGGGATAACACCAAACCTTCTTATTAGTGATAGAGCAAATATTATAATGCCTTATCATAAAATTTTAGATGGGGCTGAAGAACAGTATCTTGGTGAAAAAAAGATAGGTACTACAAAACGTGGTATTGGACCATGTTACAGTGATAAAGTTTCACGAAAAGGAATTAGAGCAATTGACCTAGTTGATAAAAAAACATTAGAAAATTTACTTGATAGAATAGTCCCAATTAAACAAAAAATAATAGATATCTATAAAATAGATAAAAAAATCAATCAAAACGAGATCTTAGATAAATATCACAATTATGGAATAACTTTGAAAAATTATATTACTTCTACCCACATCAAATTAAATGATTCAATAAAAAAAGGGAAAAACATTCTTTTGGAAGGTGCACAAGGTACAATGCTCGATGTTGATTTTGGTACATATCCATATACAACCTCATCTCATGTCATATCAGGTGGATCAACAATTGGTACAGGTATAAGACCAAAACATATCAACGAAATTATAGGAATAGTCAAAGCCTATACAACAAGAGTCGGAGAAGGACCACTTCCCACAGAATTATTCGATAAAATAGGAAAGCATTTTCAACAAAAAGGCCATGAATTTGGTACAACAACAAGTAGACCGAGAAGATGTGGGTGGTTAGATCTTGTAGTTGTTAAACATGCTTGTATGATTTCAGGTATTACAAAATTAGCAATAACAAAACTCGATGTATTAAATTGTTTAGATAAAGTAAAAATATGTACTCATTATCAACTCAACGGAAAAAAAATTGATTACTTCCCAGCAAACGTTGATGAAGTAATAAAATGTAAACCAATTTATAAAGAGTTTAATGGATGGAAAAAAATAGAGAATAATTGTAGTAAATTTTCTGATTTACCAAAAGAAGCTATAGATTATCTTCACTTTATTGAAAAAGAAGTTCAAGTACCTATCGCTGTTATATCTATTGGACCAGGTAGAAATGAGACCGTGATAATTTAAACTAAACGATTAACATTAATTGCAGTGTTAATCCACCGAAGATATGAATTGCAGGCCGCTCTCATAGTACTTGTATCTTCTGATTCAATATTTAATGTAAGAATCTTTTTTGAAAGTGAAATTTCAACCTTTGTTTTTGGTATTTTTTGTTTTATTTCAGGTGAGAGAGATTCTGCTATCAATTTTGCTTTCTTAATAGTATTAAAATTGAAAATAAAAGACGCTTTTTTCTTCATACACCCTTGATACGTTTAGCAACTGTGGGTCGCTCTTTATAAAAAACCTTACTTCCGCAATAAGGACATTGAATTCCTATATTTTTCACATCAAATTGAACGGATTTTTTACATAGTCCACATTTATATCCGGTCATAATAAATCACTCAGATATGTTTTTAATACTACCTTTTAATATTTTATCTGTATCTAAACCTTGTGCAGTTTTAGGAATATACGCACCACCAGCAAAAGTGTTTCCACATTTTTTACAAGTCCAAATACCAGTTCCACTCCGCTTAACCTTGGTTTGACCACATTTAGGACACTTATGTTTTATTCGTTGCTGGATTTCAGCATCTCTAACCCGCATCCGTGCTCTGACACCATATCTAGCCTGATATCGACCTGCTGATCCAACTTTTTTTGTTCTCTTTGCCATTTTATTTTCCAATACTCTCAGATAATTGCTTTCTTATTTCTCGCCCGTTATCAAGAGAGGCTTTTATAACTTTTTGTATCTCTTCCTTTGTAAAACTACCACTTAAACCTTTTTGCATAGCTCGAATATCATCATTTTTATCTGTTGCAACAGTTAACCTTGCATCTGCTATCTCCTCTTCATCAAGTGACGGATCTATTACTACAAAGTTATCAAATTTTACAGAAGTACAAGATATTGGAGGTTCTTGGAGTGGTAATGGATAATCTTCCCCTACCTCAAATCGAGTAGCTGGTACGATGGTTGTGGATAATGCTGCAAGTGAAGCAAGGGAGGCCGCATCAAATAAGTTGCCATCGTAATCAAGAATATGAATATCAATGAAAACTATCCAGACTTTTTCCCCGGGTTCAAGACAAAGTTTATCCAATTCTACCACTTCGGATTCTCTTACTCCCCTATCTACCACTCTAGCTAATTCAATTGCATCTGCTTGTGGAGGTCCTGCTTCAAAATCAGGCGATGCTAGGGGTATGAGTTCCGCAGCAGTTGTTAAAACACCGGATTCGGGAGAGTCAGGATATGGTTCACCAACATCCATTTTTATACCGACTAATACTTGAGTGTTTCCTATTTTTACTCTTGCAGATCCTTCTGCTTTATTTACGATATTAGTTTTTATTTCAATGTTTCTGAATTCATCAAATTTTCTCCCGTCAATTCGTTTTCCTTCTGATGCTAGCTTGCTAATATAATCGCGTTTGATTAAAGGTACAATTGGCATTATCATTCCTCCTGGATAAATTGATACTTATCAGTTATTGCTTTCTTTTGAATTTCTGATACACTATGACACCCTTTAATTGCCATATCTAATGCTTTATTGAACTCATCTGAAGTTAAATGACCATCCATCTGAAGAAGAAGAATCTCGTCAGTGCGAGGGGAAATAGCTATAGGTAAATCTGCATCACCACAGTTGTCTTCTTCCTTTCCGAGATCTAAAACAACTTGATTCTCAATTTTTCCTGCTGCACATGACACCGGGATATCTCTCATTGGGATACCCGCATCTGTGAGCGCTACTCCTGCTGCTGTAAGACCTGCACAACGGGTACCGGCTTCTGCGTCTAATACCTCTATATTTACATCTATTGAGGATCTTGGAAATTGCTCTGTTAAAACGACCTTTTCTAAAGCTTCAGAGATTACTTTTGAAATTTCTCTACTTCTTCTATCGGGTCCTGGTCTTTTACGATCTTCAACACTAAAAGCAGCCATATTATATCTAGCATTAACTATCGCCCTTAGAGGATTTTGAGTATGTCTCGGGATAGCTTCCCGAGGGCCATAAACTGCTACAAAAACCTTATTACCTCCCCACTCAAGATAACAGGACCCATCTGCCCTATGTAATACACCTGCTTCAATCTTAATTTTTCTTAAATCTTCTATCCCTCTTCCATCTAATCGCTTTCCATTATCATCAATCAATTTAATGTCTGATTTCATTATTGCACATCCTTTGGATTCTTCTTTAAAAATTCTTCAATTCTATTAGTAAGTCCATATGAAATTGCTTCATTTTCTATCTTATATATAGTTTGTAACACCTTTTTTATTGATTCTGTATCTCCATCGATCCAGATTTTTCCATTCTGCCCGACAAATATACGGCAACGTATGTATTTTTTTATTAAGGTAATCATTGAACCTTTCTTACCAATAATTCTTGGTACTCTTGAAGGTTCAACGTCTATAATGTGGCCTCCTTTAATCTTGTATAAATTACGATCTTTCAAGGTAATTTGAAATTTCTTAGATTCGTCAATTTGTAAAATCTTTGCCATTACGGAATCGCCTCGATTTAAATATTTTTCGGTTTCACCAAATTCTATATCCCAAGGTACTTCATTTTGGTGTAAAAATGCTGGAGATGGGGCGTTTATGTCAACTAACCAACCACTGGATAGAGCTTCTTCAACAACACCTATAACAAAATCACCTAAATTTGGCTCATAACGACCTTTTAAAGGTACTATGTTAATATAATTTGAATTTGCACTTAATACACCTAATTTTCCTGAAATAATTTTTCCATTTTCAATAAAAGTACCTCGACCTGCCTTCTTAGATTTTATATCTCCTAAAATCTCACTAGGTAAAACAATTTTGCGTTCTTCCTTTGTCATAGAATAATAACCCCAAAAAATTATTTTAAAATCCTGGTTTCTACATTTCCCTTAGTAACATCATTTAATTTATCATAAAAATCGGTTTGCATACCAGCTGGAATCTTAATAATACCGATCCATGAGCCATCAGATTGCCAATCTTCCCGCTCTAATGTCCCATACTTTCGAGCTATTCCATAAGCTTTACCAACATATTGAGGGAAAATTTTTACTGATATTCTCAGCTGCTCCATTGATATTGGTACAATAGGTCTTATAGCTTCTATTACAATTTTTACCTGTTGGTCAACTGGTTTAAACGGATCAATATGAACTCCAGCTTCATCCATTGCAAGTTCAATTCTTTGTCGTGGATGGGGAGCTTTTGTTTTTGGATCCATTGCATTTTTAACAATCTTATCAATAACTCGTTTTCTTTTCTGTTCTTGCATTTCTTGTCTTTGCTCGGTAGTTAGTTGTATTTCGCCATGTAAAATGATTGTTTTTGCTATTGTCTCAACATCTTCTGTTCCAAAATGTTTTTGAAGAGATTCTTGAGGAGCATGCGTACCTTTTTTAGAATCTTTAAAAATTGCATCAATAGCAAGAGATGATAGAATATCTATATCTTTACCTTCAATTAATTGTTCAGCGGATTTTGGATCTACAAGAATTTCAAAGTGATCCTCTTCTTTTTGTAATCGTGCTATAACCGCCTTATCAAGACTAACCAAATCTACTTGCCTCCGATTGCTTTAGATACATATGTTTTTGTTTCCTCGGGTGTAAGTATATGAAATGCAATACCTTTTTTTACCACTCCTATTTCAATAGCATCGGGATTTAGCTTACCTTCAGTTCCTTTGTGTAATGCTTTTATTCCCATATCTATAGCCTCTTCAAATGACAAATTTTCTTTATAATTTTCTTCGAAATAAGCCATAGCGCCCCCACGGCCAGATCCTTCACTACTAGCCTTATACTCCATCAAAGCACCTGAAGGATCTGTTGAAAATAATCTAGGTCCTGTCTCATCTACGCCTGCTATGAGAAGAGCAGTCCCAAATGGTCTTACTCCACCGTATTGGGTGTACGTCTGTTTGAAATCACAAATACGCTTAACAAGAGATTTAATCTGTATCTTTTCATCATATGTTATCTCGTTTATTTGGGCATCCAAACGAGCCCTATCAATAAGAGCTCTGGCATCTGCAACAAGACCGGATGTTGCACATCCTATGTGATCATCTATTACGAAAATTTTTTCAATGGAACTAGGTTCTATTAATCTGGAGGTAATTCTTTTATCAATAATCAAAACCACTCCATCTTTAAATTTTAAACCTACTGTAGTAGTTCCTCTTTTAACAGCCTCTCTAGCATATTCTACTTGAAATAATCTCCCATCTGGGGAAAAGACAGTTATTGCCCTATCATAAGCCATATTTGCTGGTTGCATTTTTTTCACCTCTTAAAATTCACTTTTATTAGGAACAAATTTTATTTACAATTTTCAACCAAGAATACACTTTTACTGTATATACTTTGTGTGTCAAAAAATAAGATAGTAACAATTAGTTTTTATAATTTAAATTCCTTTTTTATTTCCCCACAATATCTTATGTAATTGTAAACCTAATCGTACATTCAAATCATCCTTAAGTATCCAAGTTGCTAAATCTTTAGGATCGATGCCCCATAGGGGTTGCATAAATATTTTACATCGAGGCTTATATTTTTTAATTATAGATTTTGAATAATCATAATCTTTTCGATTTTTAATCACAAATTTTAATTGATCTTTTTTTGTAAGGTTATATAAATTATTGAATATCATTTTTTCATGCATATCTGACGATGGGCATTTTATATCAAGGGAAAGCACCAATGATTTTTTACCGGAAATTTTTTTAATATTTATGCTTCCATTTGTCTCTAAGCATATTTTATATCTCATCTTTAAAAGAGTTTGTAATAAATCGAGTGTTTCGTCTTGTAATAAGGGCTCTCCACCCGTAATACATATATGTTTACAGGGATATTTTTGTATCTCGCGAATTATGTCATTTATATTCATCTCTTTTCCTTTTTTATATGCATATTGAGTATCGCAATAAGAGCATCTCAAATTGCATCCTGTTGCTCTTATGAATATATTAGGTAAACCAGACCAAAGTCCTTCCCCTTGTAATGAATAAAAAATTTCATTAATTTTCATTTATTGGATGTATTTGAATTGTTGATTAAAAAATTAACTGATTTAAGTTCAATAAAATTCTACTGCAACATATGTAAAAATATTTATATAGGAATTGGTATTAGGGTTAAGCCGTTCCAACAATATTATTAGATAGAGTGGAGTATATAAAGATAATTAGTAAAATCGGAACTGCGGCCCTTGATTGGGCCTGTAGCTCAGCTAGGTAGAGCATCTGGCTTTTAACCAGGTGGCCAAGGGTTCGAATCCCTTCAGGCCCGCCTTATCATTAAAAGCACTAGGAGGAGCAACCTTAATGGCCAAAATCCCTGAAAAACAGCCACTTGATATATTACAACATAAATTGATACCTCTTCATATAATTATTTCTGAAGATGAAAAAAAAGAATTACTAGAAAAATATAATATAACACCGGAACAACTGCCAAAAATTATACATACAGATCCAGTTACTATTGCAATTGGTGCTAAACCGGGACAAATTATTAAAATAATTAGAAAAAGTCATACTGCGAAAGAAGCAGTGGCTTACAGACTTGTTGTAGAAAGTAATGAATAATATTAATAGGTGTTATACATGAGAGATCTTATTGACTCTTTTTATAGAGAAAGAAGTATTGTAAATCATCAAATAGCATCTTATAATGATTTTTTAGATCGGCGATTACAAAATATTGTTGATAGTACAATTATAGGTCAAGAAGAGGAAATAGAACGAGGGTATATATATCCAGAAATAGAAGGTTATAAGATAAAATTTGGGAGAATATCAATTGGAAAACCAGAAGTAAAAGAAGCAGATGGAACAGTTAGACCCCTTACTCCTATGGAGGCTCGTTTAAGAGATCTAACCTATGAAGCACCAATAACTTTGGAATTCATCCCTGTAAAAGACGAAGTTGAGTATGATCCTGAGGAAGTAAAAATCGGTGAACTTCCAATAATGATTAAGTCAAAAACCTGCAACTTGGCAAAACACAATATAGAAGAAAAAAAGGGACATGAAATCGATGATGAAGAATACAAAATTGAATTACAAGAGTTACAGGAGGATCCGTTAGATCCTGGTGGATATTTTATAAGCAATGGAACAGAAAGAGTCCTTATAACTGTAGAGGATCTTGCACCTAATAGAGTTCTTGTTGAAAGAAGTAGCAGATATGGCCGAGATATTGAGGTTGCCAAGGTTTTTTCACAAAAAGAAGGCTACAGGGCATTAACTGTTGTTGAGAAGAAAAACGATGGAATGCTTATGGTATCTCTTCCAACAACATATGGGCAGATTCCGCTAATGATTTTATTAAGGGCACTTGGGATGGAAAATGACGAGGAAATCGTTGATGTAATCAGCGTTGATCCAAAAATGGAGCCTTTTGTTCTTGCAAATATCGAAGAATGCGCAAATGAGTATGGTATTACCACTAAAGAAGAAGCAGTTGCTTATCTTGGTAAAAAATTTGCTGGTGGACAGGCCAAAGAATATAGAATTAAAAGAGTAGAAACTCTGATGGATAAAAACCTTTTACCACACCTTGGAAATGAGTCGACCGATCGATTAACAAAAGCAATTTTTATGGCTCGAATGGGAATGGCTGTTTTAGAGCTTGCTTTGGGAAAAAGAGAGGAAGATGATAAAGATCATTATGCCAATAAAAGACTTAAACTTGCTGGAGACTTAATGGAAGATTTATTTCGTGTTGCATTTACTGCCCTTTGTAAGGATTTAAAATATCAAATTGAAAGAATACATGCAAAAGGAAAAGAAATCAAAATATCTTCTTCACTAAGATCTGATGTTTTATCTCAGAGAATTCATCATGCCCTTGCTACAGGTAACTGGGTTGGTGGAAGGGCAGGGATATCTCAGCTTCTAGATCGAACCAGTAACCTTGCAGTTCTAAGCCATTTAAGAAGAGTAACATCTCCGCTTACACGTTCACAACCACATTTTGAAGCTCGTGATTTACATTCAACTCAATGGGGAAGGTTATGTCCCAATGAAACTCCTGAAGGACCTAACTGTGGTCTTGTGAAAAATCTTGCACTAACTGTGGAAATATCTGAAGGATTTCCTGAAAAAGAATTGGAAACTGTTTTGGGAGATTTAGGGATTAAAGAAATTACTAAAAGTATGACTGGATCAAGGGTTTATCTAAATGGTGACCTCATTGGTATGCATCCTAGTGGGGAGGATTTGGTTCATAAGTTACGACAGAGAAGACGGAAAGGGTTGCTGAGTAACGAAATCAATATAGCATATGATGTTGAAGCAAATGATGTTATAGTAAATTGTGACTGTGGTCGATTAAGAAGACCGCTTCTGGTTGTTCAAAATGGCAAACTTTTGTTAACTGATAAATATCTTGCAGAACTTAAAGAGGGAAAGAAAAAATGGATTGATCTTATTAATGAGGGTTTTGTAGAATATATAGATGCTGAAGAGGAGGAAAATACACTTATAGCATTAAGAGAAAAGGATATCACCTCTGATCATACTCATATGGAATTAGATCCCATGTGTATATTGGGGATTGGTTCGTCTTTAGTTCCCTATCCTGAGCACAACTCATCTCCAAGAATAACAATGGGCGCAGGTATGGGTAAGCAATCCTTAGGTTTTGGTGCATCAAATTACAGAATTCGTCCCGACACGAGAGGGCATTTGATGCATTATCCCCAAAAACCCCTAGTTCAGACTCATCCAATTAAATATATTAAGTTTAGAGAAAGACCTGCTGGACAAAATTTCATCGTAGCAGTAGCATCGTTTCAAGGGTATAATATGGAGGACGCGCTCGTTGTAAGCAAATCAGCTATTGAAAGAGGTCTGGGTAGAAGTTCTTTTGTAAGAACTTATCGCAGTGAGGAAAAGAGATACCCTGGTGGTCAAGAAGATCATTTTGAAATTCCAAATCCAGATTGTAGAGGTGTAAGAAGTGAAGATGCGTACAATAACCTTGGTGAGGATGGTCTTATTTCTCCAGAATGTGATGTTGATGCGGGAAATGTACTAATTGGAAAAACTTCTCCACCAAGATTTCTTGAAGAACCAACCGATTTCTTAACACCTCAAAAAAGAAGAGAAACGTCTGTTACAGTTCAGCATGGTGAGGGAGGTATTGTTGATAAGGTGATGTTATCTGAATCAGTAAATGGTTCAAGAATGGTAAAAATTAAGGTAAGGGAACAACGTATTCCAGAGTTTGGAGATAAATTTGCCTCAAAACATGGTCAAAAGGGAGTTATTGGTTATATCGTCCCCCAAGAGGATATGCCCTTTACTGAAGATGGGATATCTCCAGATTTGATAATTAATCCACATGCTATACCTTCAAGAATGACTGTTGCCCACGTTCTAGAGATGATTGGTGGAAAGGTAGGATCTCTTGAGGGAAGGGTAGTAAATGGTACAGCATTTAGTGGAGAATGTGAAGAAGAGTTAAGAGATGCATTAGTTAATAACGGATTTAAACACAATGGTAAAGAAATTTTCTATGATGGAATAACAGGGAAAGCATTAGAATCAGATGTATTCATAGGATGTATTTATTATCAGAAACTCCACCATATGGTAGCTGGTAAAATACATGCGCGTTCAAGAGGGCCTGTACAAATATTAACCAGACAACCAACAGAAGGTAGAGCCAGAGAAGGTGGTTTAAGATTTGGGGAAATGGAAAGAGATTGTCTCATTGCTCATGGAGTTTCAATGGTTATCAAAGATAGATTACTAGATGAATCGGATATTACAATGAAATATGTATGTCACAACTGTGGCCATATAGCAATGATCGACAGACATGGAAGATTACATTGTTCTGTATGTGGAGATAAAGCAGATATTCATCCTGTTGAAATGAGTTATGCGTTTAAGTTGTTAATTGATGAATTGAAATCATTGGTGGTTGTACCCAGGATAAAATTAGAATCGTTGGTATAGGAGAGTTAATTATGGCAAGATCAAGAAGTATAACTAAAAAGATTGGAAGTCTGGAATTTGCTGTTCTTTCTCCAAATGAAATCAGAAAAATGAGTGCCACGAAAATAATTACTGCCGATACGTATGATGATGATGGTTTTCCGATTACAATGGGCCTTATGGACCAAAAATTAAGTGTTATTGAGCCTGGATTAAGATGTAAAACTTGTGGTTTAAAAGTAGGAAAAGACAAATGTCCTGGACACTTTGGTCATATTGACCTTGCAATGCCTGTTGTTCATGTTGGATTTGTTAAAACAATAAGGAATTCTTTACGAGCAACATGCAGAAAATGTGGTAAGATACTTTTAAATGATAAACTGAAAGAAGATTATAAGAGGACAATCGAAAAGAACAGATTAGAAGGTAGGGATAATTCCTTTATTTTTAAATCTGTTATATCTGAATGCACTAAAATTGAAACATGTCCTAGATGCGATAATATTGTTGGTAAGATAGATCTTGATAAACCTACTTCTTTTAGAGAAAATGGTAAAAAATTGACTCCAACTGAAATAAGAGATTGGTTGGAAAAAATACCTGATGAAGATCTACCATTATTAGATATTAATAAAAAATCTGCAAGACCTGAATGGATGATTTTAACAGTTCTACCAGTTCCTCCAGTTACCGTCAGACCATCTGTAACACTGGAATCTGGTGAACGTTCTGAGGATGATCTTACACATAAATTGGTAGATGTCATTAGAATAAATCAGAGACTACAGGAAAACAGAGATGCTGGTGCCCCTCAACTTATTGTTGAGGATTTATGGGAGCTGCTTCAATATCATGTGACTACCTATTTGGACAATCAAACATCTGGAATCCCACCAGCAAGACATCGTTCTGGAAGACCTCTAAAAACTTTAGCACAAAGGTTAAAGGGGAAAGAAGGAAGATTTAGAAGTAATTTATCTGGAAAGAGGGTAAATTTTTCTGCTAGAACCGTAATCTCTCCAGATCCAAATTTAAGCATTAATGAGATTGGTGTTCCTGAGGAAATAGCAAGAGAGCTAACAATTCCTGTAAGAGTGACTGCACACAATCTTGAATGGTGTAAAAAATTGATTGAATTTAGCGCTAAAACTGATGTTTCAGAATATATACCTCATGTCAATTATGTAAAAAGATATAGAAATGGTATCGAACAGAGAATTAAGGTTGCAGAAAAAAATGCAAAAGATGTTGCTGAAAAATTAGAAGTTGGCTATATTATTGAAAGACAACTCATGGATGGAGATATTGCACTATTCAATCGTCAACCATCTCTTCACCGTATGTCAATGATGGCGCATCGAGTCAAAATAGTTCCTTATAGATCATTTAGATTTAATCTCTCGGTATGTCCACCATATAATGCTGATTTTGATGGAGATGAAATGAATCTTCATCTTTTACAGGGAGTCGAAGCAAAAGCTGAAGCTGAAATTCTTATGAAAGTACAAGAAAATATACTTTCACCTAGATTTGGCGGTGTAATAATTGGTGGATTGCATGATCATATATCCGGTTGTTTCTTACTTACCTATAGAGACAGAAAATTCTCAAAAGAAGAAACAGTACAAATTCTTGGAGCATTTAACTACAAAGGAAAATTCCCAAAAACTAATATTGAAAAAGAAAAGCAATTTGTGTATGGGAGAGATATATTCAGTGTATTATTACCAAATGATTTGAATATGGAATATAAAGCAAAATCTTGTTTTAATTGCGAAGTATGCAAAGCTCCGGATTGCCCAAATAATGCATATGTCATCATAAAAAATGGTATACTTAAAAAGGGAGTAATAGACGAAAATAGCATTGGATCTTTTAAAGGAAGAATTGTAGAAAGGATAATTAGAGATCATGGTACTGATGCGGGTAGAGAATTTATTGACAATGTTACTCGATTAGGTATTGTTACAATCACTAAATTTGGTTTTACCACAAGTATAGATGATGAAGATATACCAAATGAAGCAAAAAGGCAAATTAAAGAAGGATTAGATAGAGCGCAGAAAAAAATCAATAACCTAGTTGATGCGTATGAAAAAAATGAATTGGAACCGCTTCCAGGGAGAAGTTTAGAAGAAACTTTAGAAATGGAGATAATGAGAGTAACTGGACGAACAAGAGACATGGCAGGTGAAATTGCGAGTAGATATCTTGGAATGGATAATAGTGCGGTAATAATGGCTAAATCTGGTGCGAGAGGCTCGATGCTAAATCTATCTCAGATGTCTGGTTGTGTGGGCCAACAGGCTGTTCGAGGAGAGAGGATATCTAGAGGTTATAAACATAGAACACTGCCGCATTTTAAAAAAGGAGATTTAGGATCAAGTGCAAAAGGTTTTGTAGCCAGTAGCTACAAAAGTGGACTTAATCCAACAGAATATTTCTTCCATTCAATGGGTGGTCGAGAAGGTCTTGTTGATACCGCAGTTAGAACATCTAGATCAGGATATATGCAAAGACGTTTAGTAAATGCATTAGAAGATCTTAAGGTAGAAAGTGATGGTACTGTACGACATACAGGGGGAGATATTATTCAATTCATTTATGGGGAAGATGGGGTAGATCCATCTCGAAGTACTAATGGAAAAGCAGTAGACATAGATAGAATCATTTATGAAATAAATGAGGGGATATAATTATGGCAAAACCTAAAACAAAAAATAAAAAACAAAAAAAATCTGAGAAACCGAAAAAAGATATCACCTCAAAGAAATTGAAGAAAAAAGAAATACAAAAACGTACTACGATAAAGACTACCAAACCTAAGAAATTAAAAGAAAAAAAGATATCTCCTCCAACAAAAAAACAGAAGAAGAAAGTTAAGTCCTCAAGAATAAAAAAACCAAAAGTTGTTGCTAAAAAACAGAAGAAGAAACCATTGAAACCTTCCAAGGCTAAAGCTGAGAAGGTAGAACTCAAAATGGTTCCTCCTCCACCTAAAGAAAAGGATGAATCAAAAGAAATAAAAAATATAAGATTAAAAATAAGCAAAATTTTAGGTGAAAGATTTCTTCCTAGATATCTAATCGATAATGTAGTTGAGAGAGTTGCAAAAGATAAAAAACTTGAATCAAAATTAGATTTAATAATTGATAGATTATTGGTAGATTATAGTAAAAATCTCATTGATCCAACTGAAGCATGTGGCATGGTTGGTGCACAGAGTATTGGAGAGCCAGGTACACAAATGACGATGAGAACTTTTCACTATGCAGGTGTTGCGGAAATTAATGTTACTTTAGGTCTCCCAAGGCTTATAGAAATTGTTGATGCTAGATCTACACCATCAACTCCTATGATGAATATATACCTAAGAGATGAATATAAATTAAATTCTGATTTAGCAAAAGAGATAGCAAATAAAATTGAAATTACTAAACTTACTGATGTAGCAGATATTGAGATGGATTTAATCAATTTAATAATTTATATTAAGCCAAATACAAAAACAATGGAGAAAAAAGGACTAACATTGGAGGAAATATTAGAGCGGGTTAAAACGATCAGAAAGACTGATGCTTCTATAGAAAAAAATGCAATTAAAATAACTTTAGATGATCCAGGTTATAAGAATCTACAATCTGTAAATGAAACCCTTAAAAATCTAAAAATTAAGGGAATCGACGGAATAAAACGGGTTATTATAAGAAAGGAACCGAATGAAGGTTATGTTATATATAGTGAAGGGAGTAATTTTAAAGAAGTTTTAGAAATCGAAGGTGTTGATCCTTATAAGACATCGACAAATGACATTCATGCTGTATCAAGGGAACTTGGAATAGAAGCTGCAAGGAACATGATAATTCAGGAAGCAAATAATACTTTATCAGAACAAGGATTAAATGTTGATTTAAGACACATTATGATTGTAGCAGATGTTATGACTGCAGATGGTAGTGTAAAAGCTATCGGAAGACACGGCGTAAGTGGGGAAAAGAGCTCTGTATTATCAAGAGCTGCATTTGAAATTACTGTTAACCATTTACTATTAGCAAGTCAAAGAGGCGAATCTGATAATCTTAATGGTGTCGCAGAAAATATTATTGTAGGGCAACCGGTTAATTTAGGTACGGGTGCGGTTGAACTAGCCATGGGTCATATAATAAGTAGGAAGAAGGGAAAGTAAATGGTTGATGTAAATAAAGTATTAAAGAATGTTGTTAAAAAGGGAAAAGTAAAGATAGGTGAAAAACAAACAAAAACCGCAATAAGTAACGGATCTGCAAAACTTATTGTTGTAGCAAATAATTGTCCATATTCAAAAGATATTACCAATTTAGCTAATGAAAAAAAAGTTGATATTTATAATTATAATTTAGATGGGGCAGAACTCGGATATGCTTGTGGAAAACAATTTGTAGTTTCTGCTTTCGCAGTAGTTGACGAAGGCGAATCCAATATAATGCATTTGATTAAAAAAAGGAAATAATAATGTCAGAAATTACCTTTTCCAATGAAACGGTACAATATATAAGCCTTGCAACCAAACTTTCTGGAGCTATTATTAAGGATTGTGTAGTAGAAGACGATCGTATAATTTTCGTGGTAGAAAAAGGGAATATGGGCGTTGCTATCGGTGTTAAGGCAAAGAATTTAGAGAAATTACGTACTCTTTTTAAGAAGAGTGTAAAATTTGTAGAAATTGATGAAGATAAAAAGAAATTTATTGAAAATCTTTGCAAACCATACGATGTTAATAAAATTGAAATTGAAGGAAATGATAGTGGAAGCATTGTCAAAATTGAAGTTAATCCAAGAGATAAATCCAAACTGATTGGTAAAGGTGGAAAAAACATCAATATGATTCGTAAATTAGCAAGAAGACATCACCCAATAAAGGATGTGCAAATTATATAAGGTCTATCATTTTAGATAAATCCTTTTAAAAGAGCTCCATATTTCAGATTCAGGAGGCGTGTATTGCGAATAAGGAATCACCCTGTTATTGAATTTGGTAAAAGAAAAAGAATTCCATTCTATTTTAACAATAGAAAAATCCATGGGGAAGAGGGAGATACCATTGCATCTGCGTTACACGCTAATGATGTGAAAGTTCTGTCTCATAGTTTAAGATATGATCGGCCGAGAGGATTTTTTTGTGGAATTGGAAAGTGCTCCTCTTGTTTTATGACGGTGGACGATATTCCTAATGTTCGTACATGTATTATACCTTTAAAGGAAAATATAAGGGTTGTTGAACAAGACAAAGTTGGTAAATTAACAAATAAAAAATTTGTTGATAAGAAAAAACAAAAAATAGATACAGAGATTGTTATAGTTGGAAGTGGACCAGCTGGTTTAATGGCTGCTCTTGCTGCAGCAAAGCAGGGTTCATCGGTATTGTTAATCGATGAAAATCACTTAGTAGGCGGACAGTTAGTCAAACAAACCCATAGATTTTTTGGATCGCTAGAAGAAAAAGCTGGTACAAGAGGAATCGATATTGCAGTAGAATTAATGGATAACGTTGCTGATTATAAAGATAAAATTAAATTGATGTTATCTACAACCGTAATTGGTTGTTATAAAGGTAATAAACACCATAAAATAATTGCAGTTCAAAAACATGTAGATGGTGATTGTCTCTTTGAAATTCATGCTCCTAAAATCATTATTGCCTGTGGTGCTTTAGAGAATATGCTCGCTTTTCCAGGAAGTGATCTCCCCGGAGTTTATGGTGCAGGAGGAGTACAGACTCTGATGAATGTATATGGTGTAAAACCAGGAAAGCGTGTTTTAATGGTTGGAGCAGGAAATGTAGGATTAATAGTATCATATCAACTTCTTCAAGCATGTGTTATTGTAGATAGAGTCGTTGAAGCTATGCCAATAATTGGTGGATATCATGTTCATGCAGCAAAAATTCGTAGGTGTGGTGTTCCAATCTATACTTCCTATTCTATAAAGGAAGCATATGGAAATGATAAGGTTAAGGGTGCAATTGTAGTAGCAGTAGATGAATACTGTCAACCAATTGCTGGAACTGAGGAGAATGTTGTATGTGACACTATCTGTCTCGCCGTTGGTTTAACACCGTCAATACGTATTTTAGAGCAGTTAGGCGTCAGTATCAAATTTATCCTTGAAACAGGAGGTTATGTAGCAATTCATGATTCTTCAATGCAAACGAATATTCGAGGTATATATGTTGCAGGTGATTCATCTGGAATTGAAGAAGCATCTACCGCTATGATTGAAGGAGAGTTAGCTGGTGTTTCAGCTGCAAATTCATTAGGATATAGCAAAAATGCTCGTGAAGTTAAACAAAGATGCAAAAATGCTTTGAAGTTATTCCGTTCTGGTCCTTTTGGAAAAACGCCTCGTATAGGTAAGGAAAAAATAGCATGTTGTTGTCAAGATGGAGGTTATAAGTATAAAAAATACGAAAAAACTGGTGTTTTAACCATTAGTGATTTAAGTATACCAACAGAAGAACAGCTTAAAAAAGGAATAGCAATTATTGAATGTGTACAAGAAATCCCCTGTAATCCTTGTGTAGCTGTGTGTCCTGTAAATGCTATATCCATGAAAAACATCAATGATCTTCCCAAAGTTGATTTTAATAAATGCACTGGTTGTCGACAATGTGTAGGTATATGTCCAGGTTTAGCGATATTTGTTGTTAAGATAAAAGATGACAACGCATTGATTACACTTCCTTATGAATTCCTCCCGGTTCCTAAGGGTGGAGATATAGTAACAGCTTTGGATAGAGAGGGTAAGCCAAAGGGTGATGCAAAAGTAATCAAGGTAAATCGGAAGGGAAAGACAGTAGTGATTACTATCGAAGTTGTAAAAGATTTAGCTATGGTTGTTAGAAATATTAAGGTATAGTACATGAGTGATAAAATATTTATATGTCGTTGTGAGGACCTCACAACAGAGGAAATCGAACAAGCTATAGATGAGGGTTTTACCACTCTTGAAGAATTAAAATGTAGATTACGACTTGGTATGGGACCGTGTCAAGGTAGGGGTTGTTTAATACTTGCAAGACGTCTTCTTTGCCAGAAGACAGGCAAATCAACTGAAGAAATAACATTTCCGCCATCACGACCACCAACAATTCCTGCATCTATTGGTACATTATCTAGTGATAAAGATGAAAAAGATTAATAAAAAATCAGATGTAGTTATCATTGGTGGGGGAGTCAATGGTTGTTCTCTTGCATATCAGCTTTCGAAATATAAAATGAAGGTAGATTTATGTGAAGCAGGATATCTTTGTTCAGGGGCAACAGGACGATGTGGCGCTGGTATACGACAACAATGGTCGACTCAGGAAAATTCAGAGCTGGCAATAAATAGTATTAAAATTTTCGAAGGTTTAGGAAAGGAGCTTGGGCAGGATATTGGTTTAAGACAAGGTGGATATCTTATTATTATCCATGATCAAAAAGAAATGAAACAAGCCAAGAAAAACGTAGATATGCAAAAAAATCTTGGATTAGATGTATCGCTTTTACCACCTAATAAAATAAAAGATGTTGTACCCATATTAGATGTTAAGGGAATGCATGCAATAGGTGCTACTTTTTGTTCAACAGATGGACATGTCGACCCGTTTAAAACCACCCATGCCTATGCAAATGCAGCTGAAAAGCATGGAGCGAACATACATAAATTTACAAAAGTTACTGGTATAAAAAAGAAAAATAATAAGATTGAGGCGGTTTTAACTGACAAGGGTACGATATCAACAAATATCGTGGTGAATGCTGCTGGCGCTTGGTCAAAACAAATTGCGGAATTGATTGGTATTAAACTACCAAACAAACCGTTTCGTAAGGAGATATTAGTAACAGAACGGGTTAAACCACTATTTGATGCTATGGTTATTTCGTTCAAAGATGGGATTTACTTTAGTCAACAGGACGAAGGACAACTCCTGGGTGGCATTCCAATACCAAATGAAAGAGCAGGATATCTAACTGAACCAACGTTTGATTTTCTTACTCATATGACAAAGACATTAGCTCGATATGCTCCGATCCTAAAACATGTAAATGTCATTAGACAATGGGCTGGATATTATGATGTAACACCTGATGCACGGCCTATTATTGGAGAAGTTGAAGGGGTAAAGGGATTTATTCAATGTAATGGTTTTAGTGGACATGGTTTTATGCTTTCTCCTATGGTAACAAAGATTTTAACTGAATATATCGTTGATGGAAAAACTCCATTAATCTTAAAAAAGTTAAATCTTCAAAGATTTAAAGGAAAAAAAATTGTCCGTGAAGTATCTGTTGTAGGTTAATTATAACCTTTATTGTGAAATAAAAAATAATTCATTATATACATAAAGGTATCAATATATAAAGGAATTTAAAAGATTATTATATTTTATATTCATACCAACGTATTCTACCTTCTTTTACCAGTTTTTTAATTTTGTTTTGTTTGGTTGTTAGTTTTGCTTCTTCTGATTTTACTTTTACAAATAGGATTTGATCATTTTCAAATTGTACACCGTCAATAGGAGTACCTATGAATCGAAAGTTCTCTATAGAATAAGGATATTTATTCTTACGAAATACTAATTTTTCATTTTTCTTAGTGAAGGTTGATTGTAAAGTCTTGTTTTCACTCGTAAGCTCTTCTATCTTTTTATGTAGTGGATATACTGCGGCTTTATGAATAAGTGTTATTGCAACAATTACCCCTACAATTATTCCTATTAAGAATATCCAAAATGTCATTAACGGATCCATGGGTATCAATTTGAAAATACACTATGTAGTTGAATAGTTTTTGTGAAAATGAGAAAATAGCTTCTATGAGATAATGCGTTTTTTAAACAAGAATTTATAATTTTTCCATCCATCTTTAAAGCTTTCTAATTTTAACTTACCTTCCCTGGGACGCAGTGTTGAAGGTATTTCTCTAGATTTTATATCTTTTGTAGTGAACATTTCAATTTTAATTTCTTCGGAAAACGGCATCCCATCATTAAAATCCTCTAACGGTTGAATTTTGTATAAAGCTTCTTTTTTAAATATCCACATGCCTGATTGTGAATCGCGAATATTTATCAAAAATAAAACACGGAGGACTGATGCTAGCGTTAAATTTCCAAATCGATGCGTTAGTGTCATTGATCTCTCTTTTAATTCAGCAAATCTGTCAGTTGTAATAAAATCCAATTTTTCATCTAGTAAGAGCTGAATATATTCATGAATTTTATCGAAGGGATATGTTGCATCTGCATCACCGGTAACAATAATATCACCTGTTGCTTGTGCCATGCCTGTCTTATATGCTCTCCCATAACCTTTTCTTTTTTCTATGATTACTTTTGCTCCTTTTTTCTTTGCTATTTCTTGGGTTTTATCCTTTGAATCACCATCTACTATGATTATTTCCAATTCCCAATTGTTTTTTTTAAAGAAATCATTTTTAATGGAATCAATGGTTTTTCCTATACCTTTTTCTTCATTTAAAGTAGGCATTATAACGCTGATTTTCAGTGTAATACACTCCTGAAGAAAAAGGTATAAACAATTATATTAAAAGGTTTTGTAAATAAAAAAAGAAAAAAAGAGTAGAGAGGATAGCCTCTCTTTTAGTTTCGTCTACGTCTGAGGAGTATAAATGCTACTCCAATAGCTGCAATCAGTGTTAGCAGTTCGAATCCGGGTATTCTACCTTCAATTTTTATCTGGACTGGGTCTGCATCAGCAAATCCTGTTTTAGTTGCAGTGATCTCGTATGTACCTTCATCTGATGGACCTGTTAACGTTGCTATACCTTCTCCACCAGAGGTAACCGATTTTTGATTGATGGTTACTGTTGCACCAATAATTGGATTTCCTGCATCATCTGCGATAGTCACTTTGAACTCCTCGCCGGTACCTTTCTTTGCTGGGGCAACAATTACTAATTGTGGTTTATTGACAACCACGATCATCTCGGTATCTTCTGCAAATCCGTCTTTTGAACCGAGAATGGTGAATTCCCTATCTGATGTCACCGCAGGTGCTATAAACGTAGCTTGTCCATCAGCGTCTGTTGTTTTGGTTATTCTATTGAACTTAACCGTTGCACCGGCAAGACCAGATCCTGACGCAGTACCATTTCGTATCGTTACGACAAAGTCTTCCCCTTCGTCAACCTCTGGTTGAGAATCTACATAAAGTTTCCATGAGGTAACTGGTACCTCTACTTCTGTTGTTCTGTTCTCAACCTCAATTGCAATATCTCCAGTTGTTGGTGGTGTAAATGCAAATAATGCTACACCATTGGCATCAGTTCGGGTGCTCATTTCTCCAGAAATTCCAGGTATACTAATGTTAACGAGAAGGTCGGGTAATGGTGTACCCCTTCCAGTTAATTTTATTTCAAGTTCAGCTGGTTCACTATATGGTATAGACCCTGGCATTGGAGTGACATCAGCAATCTTTACTGGTACAACACCGATAGCTTGGGCATATGCTCCATCATGTGGGGATTCTGGCATAAACCAGAATGTAATATTTTGTTGTGCATAATCTGGATGGAGGTAGCTAGCGGTGATATCAGAAATTTTAACTTGTCCATTTTCTAGATCATCCTCATCAACTTCTATAGAGGAATTACCACCCTGATCTGAAGTTCCATCAAAGGAGGTATTGGTCCAAGTCATGTTATAGTCACCAGCACTTGAGATGTTATCGATTACGAGTGATCCGTTAATCGGTGCACCTAGATAGGTTACACTGAATAACGCACTAACATTGTCATCATTCTTCCAGATAAACTCTGATAGATTACACTCAACCGTTACTTGTTCAACGACAAATGTTGCATTAAATCCTGTACTATCATGGGTGCTGTTTTTACAATAAACGGTGTATGTACCGGGTTTTGTTATATAGACATCGGTAAGATCATAAGAATAGTCAGCATCATTGGTTAGATCAGCACTTGTATATGCTCCACCTGAAAGGAGCGTATCAGTAACATCACTACCGGTTTCATTGTATATCTTAATGAAAAACTCAGCTTTGTCATCTTCATGTGGAGTCTCGGTACTATTTCCAGCGAAGGTACAATTTAAATACCAGTCATCATACGAGTATCCTGCTAAGAATGTTGTTCGTGATAGTTCTACTTCAAGATCGTTTATAGGTGTCATTAATATCTTAGCATAACCATAACCTGCAGAAGAAACAACATAAAGTGTTAGGTTTCGAGGAGCCATAATATCTGCCAAACCTGCACCATCAGGTGGGGCTCCAGTTTGATTATCCGTTTGCTGTGATATGTTGAAAATCATCGAATATTCGCCATTTGCATCAGATGTTATATGACTTACCTCATGAGCTTGGACTGGATCTCCTCCATTAATGGTATCGTCTATATAATAGAGATAAACGTCTGCTCCTCTTAGAGCATATCCAGTTCCATCTTTAACTGTTATCGAAAGGGTACGATTCACTTCATCTATTTTAAATTCGTTTGGAGTAACTGTTATCACGCTTCCATTATTCCAGTATTTACTTCCTCCTATGGTTAGTATACCAGTAATTGATTTATTCCAAGCTTTTGCAGTTATTCTAATTTCTCCTCCATTTTGAGCCATCATCGGTATCATTGGAACAGTCCAGGTTGTTCCATCAAACCAACCAACATCAAAACTGGGGAATTTATCCAACTTTCCTGTAAACAAAGAATCACCTGTAATTGTGATATTTTCAGCAGCTCCTGTAACTGTTTCACCATCGGAACCATCACCCCAGTATTCATATTCAGAACCGACAATTTGGAATCTGAAATCATAGGGAACCGCAGCAATAGCAGGGATTTCTAGTAATTCTCCATCAGTATTTGGTGCAGATCCATCATTTATCCATTTAAATGATGCTTTTGCAGATACTAAATCAATTTCAGCAGTATCATTCCACTCATCTGTAGCATTACCCACTGTTGTTCTATGGATTACGATGTAAAGTTTACCTTTTTCAGCCCAAACATAATTATTAGTTTTATTCCAACCCCATCGATCTCCAGAACCATTAGGTACTATTGTTATTCTCCAGAAATCGCCAACCGCTGTTGATGTGACGGCATAATATGTTCTGTTAACCGGTATTGCACCAGCTCTGGTAGGTTTGTTACTTTTATTGTATAAAATTACATCGGTAGCTCCAGGGAATTCAAGACCATTTCCATCGTAATCAGTTGCGTTGATATCTAAATTTGTAGAACGGGTTTCATTCCAAAATATTGTTTCATTAGAAATCTTAAATGTTGGTTCTCCTGGTTCCACCGTGAAGTTTTCATAATCTGCCCAGTACTCAGGTGGATCAAATGGACCACAGGAATCCCATCGATAGGTTGTTTGATTCCATCCATCCAACCCAGCATAATCTACTTGACCTTTGTCCCACTCACGTATAATTGTTGTTGTTCCGCTATCGATAAAACGACCATCCCAATCTACAACGTCACCAAAGGTTTCGTTATATCCCATTTCTCCATCTTTGCTTGCTCCACCTTCAAGACCATATATATCTTCCGCTTCAGCATGGTCTGGATCAATATCTTCATAGGCAGTTACTCTATAGGTACCTGCACCTATGCTATGAGTAAGCGTGTACATAAGAGTGTTAGAAATTGTCCATACTCCTTCCATAGCTGCGGTAAGTTCTTTGTGATACACAAGTGATGGATTTGAACCTGCCATATTCCAAATGTCTATCCATCCAGTACCCGTAACGGTTGATCCCCCTTTTCTTACCGTGATCGTAAGACTCTCATTTTTATCATAATACACTGAATTTTTTGATAACTCAACAGTCCATTCGCTTGAATTTACCCAGAACCAACCAACAATAGGTTCCCATGTAGTTTGAGAGATATCATAAATCTGTAAATCGCTCATATTCACTTCATACAAGCTCGGTGGATTATCAGCACAGACTAACCACAAACCTGCTACAGTTAGATTGACTTCGGTTAGCGTTGGTACATCATCCGTAGAACTGATTACTCCACCAACTCTAGTCCAATTCGTCCAAACCTCATACAATCCACTTCCCGTATCATATTCGGTATGATAACTTGGTTTATAGAGTCGGCAATCCCCTGTTGATCCGTTAATCAGGGATCCATTAAACTCAAGATCTACTTTCTGATTATAATACAAGTCCTCAGTGGTCATATTTAAGATATCAGCTCCAGCTCCAGTTGAAGAACTTTGCCAGTCGTCAACACCTATTGTTGCTTCAGCCTTTTCTACAATCCTAATATCGAAGGTATTTAGTACTATCATAGTTGACAAAACCAAAGCTAATACTACCATGATAGCTACTATTCTATTTCCTTTCATTTCCATTTTCCTCCTAATTTTTATCGCATATTTTTTCCAGAGAAGTCCAATGTTTACCACATATCGATTCACACCGCGAACCGATATGAATGCCCATAGTATTAACTACTGTATGGAGTAACATTCACATCCGCGTGTCCTCACTGGACCTCACTTCATCGTAAATACCGAGCTTATTTATATAAGTTGCGATTTTCCTTATCTTATATACAGGTATTGGTGCAACTTTTTGATTAGGTATAAAAATAACAGATATTTTTCATAATTTTTTAAATTTTTTTTTAAAATTATCAAGTTTTCCATCTAACTCTGCATTTATTAATCCGATAACTTGCCGTAGTTTCTCTTGGGAATTGGTTTTATAAAAAATCTTTAGTTTTTCTATCTTGAGAACTTTTCCACACCAGGGACATGTTGATGTTTTATTGTTTAAGTTAACACCTTTAACTTTCTTACAATAAGGACAGGCTATAACTCCAAATTTCATTATGGTGCAATAAAAACTAACCTTAACTAATAAATATATCTATAGTTATTTGGGCTTTGCATTCCCGCCTTAGCTCAGTCTGGCTGGAGCGGCCGGCTGTAGACCCTATGGCCGTAACCGGCAGGTCCCCGGTTCAAATCCGGGAGGCGGGATTCTTTATAATTACAATAGATTTTTACCTTTATAGTTTCATATAGAAATTAAGTAAATGAACGAAAAATCAACCATCGGAATATATGTTCCATTGAAACAAGCTGAAAAAATGCATAAATTTCTATTAGAACATACCTTACTTCGAAATGATCTGAAAATTAAAAAAGATAAGAAATTTATCTATTTCCCAGTGAAGAATATCCCAAAAAATCTTGTTTCTTTTAAAATTGATACAGAATTTGAAAAAAGGAAAATAAAACCAAAATCATACAAAGAAATTGTATCGATACCAGATAATTTAAAACGAGAATTACCAACATCATATGATGTGGTGGGAGATATAATTTTAATAAAATTACCTAAAAATCTCCTTAAGTATCAAAATGAAATCGGAGAATCGCTTTTAAAATCAAATAAAAACATAAGAACTGTTTGTGTAATTGAACCAGTTTCTGGTGAATTTCGAACAAGAAATATCAACATTATAGCAGGAGTAAAACAGACGATCACAACTCATAAGGAGTATGGACTAGCAATTGTTATAGATATAAAAAAAAGTTTTTTCTCACCACGACTTGCTACGGAACGGAACCGAATTGCCAGTCTTGTTAGACCAAATGAAATAGTTCTGGATATGTTTGCTGGTGTTGCTCCTTTTTCCATTATGATAGCAAAATATGCCAATCCTAAAATTGTCTATGCAGTAGATAAAAATAAAGATGCAATAGCTTTAGCTCAACAAAATATTAAAAGAAATAATGTGCTTGATAAAATCGAAATTATTCATGGGGATGCAAGAAAAATCTCTGCGATAGTACAAAAGGAAGTTGATCGTATTATTATGAATCTTCCGTTTTCTGCGCACTTTTTTTTTTCCTATGCATTAAAAATTACCAAAGCTCATTCAACAATACATTATTATGACATAATAGAAGATGATAAAATAGAAGATAGAATCAACAAGTTGAAAAAAATAGCTAAAGAATGTGGTTATATTATAACAAAAATAGATGTTAATAAACTTAAGACCTATGCACCAAGAGAATTTTATATAGGAATGGATATTAGGGCTAAGAAAATGCCGATGTAGCTTAGACCGGTAGAGCGGCTGACTTGTAATCAGCAGGTCGGGGGTCCAAATCCCTCCATCGGCTTTGGATAAAAAGTATATATTGTCTCCCTAATAAAAAATCTTTATAATCCTTATTCTATAGGTAATGAGTAGTGTCATTGTTCTACCTATTTTTTATGGTCTCTATCTCTAAAGCAATTAACTTCTTTCGTACTTCTTTCATACTTTCTTTTTTCTTGATTACTGCTTTCATTACTTTTTCAAAACCTTTTTTTGATTTTCTCGTTTCTATATGTAAAGAGGCTAGTTCCTTTAGAGATTCGTTAATAATATAAGCAAGAGCTGCCTCATCCTGTTCGAGAGTTTGCGTTATGAAAGTTTCAAGGACCTTCTGATCCCGTATAGATATCTGCGATTTAAGGTTGTCCCAAATTTTTGTCACCTCATTATCAGATTCTCGTAAATTCTTACATAATCTTATCTCCCTTTCAATTCGATCCCACTCTGCAAAATTATATAAACCTTGTAATTCCCTAGCAAATTCTGATTGATCATCTATCATGCTAATATCTCCAAGACGATTTATTACAAGAAGTAATGCAGAATCAAGCATTGTATATATATCGTCTAAATCCGCACGATATTTTTTTTGTTCATCAGAGGGAAATTTTTTTACTTTTTTTACAATATCCCAAGTTTTTGTGAGTGTGTCAACCATTTGTGAAAAATCTGTTAAAATCATTTTCCTACCCCATATGGGAATATGGGTGAAATTGAGTATGGTTCTTGGATTTAAATGTTTCTTAGCAGATGGAATTATCTTAATATTTGTAACAAATTCTCATAAAAAAACTTGAAGTTGATAAATCCTATCTCTTTAAAATCCTCGATTTTTCGATATCTGAACTACTACAGGCTGGACAGCGTTCTTTTCTAGTACTTTGATCGTATTCAGGATAAGCAAAAAGAAAACCGCAATCCTTACATCTCCACAGGAAATTTGTTTCTCTCACAGATATCTAAATAACATTCTAATTAATAGTTTTTGTGACATCACTTGCTCTCTCAATAATATTATTGATACATACAAGGATTATTTTAAAGGTTTTAAAAGAAGAAAGGAGAGGATTGGTCTACCTTACTTTACATAAGAGTTTAATTACAAGGATATCTTTTTTTACTGTAACTGAATCTTTGTGCAGTTTCTTCGGGCTAAAAACATATATAGTAGAACTTCTTTAAGTTATATAGGGGAAGAATATGAATAAAATAATATTGGGTATTAGTATTTTAGCTGCTGCAATCATCACCTTAGCACCTATAAGTTCTGTTGTTGGTACTAACATTGTAAACCCTGATGGTGAAAAAGGTTCACCTCTTTTTATCGTGAGGGCGCAACGTTCTCTTAGTAAAGAAAATGCAAAGGATATAATTACTAATTATATTGGTAAGGGGGAACAACTTAACATATTACTTCCAAAAAGATCAATGGAACAAATTTGGATTGATAGAGCGATAAAATTAGTTGATGAAGAACCTGCTCTTTTCAATAAGCTTCTAGAAAAATTGGATAAAGCACCCCACATTGCAGAAATGTTAAACAAATATGACATTAGTAAACAAGAGATTAAGAACTTTATGAAGATGATTAAGGACAATCCTTCTATCGTCTCAGATGAAATTGAAAATATCCATATACCTCTTGACAGCCCACCACATCCTTTAGGACTTAGTACTACCCTTATCGAATGTTTGGTTACAGCAATAGTTTTTAGTATAGTCGCGGTCTTTGTAACATTGATTGCCCTCTTGTTTACACTGCGTATTTTTACATGTCTTAATGTCAACAATTGTGCCGATGATATTGCACAAGGCATATTTGATCAGTTGATTCAGGGATTAAAAGAAAGCTAAGGGATAAAAAAATGAGATTGAGAAATTCAATCTTTTTTCTTCTTTTTTACCAATTATCTCCTATTTTTTACATTTATTAGTATTAGGACTTTTTTAACCAAGGGCAGGATAACAGACATATTAAACATCCATTATCTCCTAAACAAGTCTTAATATCTAGAACATCTTCCCTACATGAGGGATGATCATTAAAAGGGATAAAAGTTAGTGCATTCTGAGGACATTCTTCTATACATTTTCGGCAACTACCACATTCATTTTTTATTACTTGATTTGTTTGAAGGGGCATGTCAGTTAAAATTGCAATTAAACGATGTAACGGACCATATTCTGGTGAAATAATCAATAAGGATCTTCCCTGCCATCCAAGTCCTGCTGTCTTAGCTAAAATTTTAAGAGACATAAATCCTAACCGATTAATAGGATCAAATTCATCTTCAGTATGAATAATAAGTTGCCTATAACCCTTATTATCTAAATAATTCATTATTGAAAACGCAGCATTTTCCAAAAATAATGCTGTCTCTTTTCCTTTTACTTTTTTCCCTAACTTTCCATATTGAGCACCTAATACAATAGCATATGGAAACATATTGAGAAATTTTTTCACATCTATGGGAACTCCAATTTTCATTTCCTGTAATAATTGTGTGTCAGCAATACCATACGTATCAATTTCTAATTTTTCAATATATTTTCTAAGATTTTCTGTTTCAATTTTCTTTTGATTTTCCATATCATTAACTCATATAAATTACAATCACTTATTATATCATTATTAATAAAAACATTGTTTTTTACTGGNNTACTGGTAATAGTATGTTCAAATCTCCTTTCTTTTAGTCCTTACAAAATGATTTCATATATACAAAAATCAAGTTAGAATCTGGATTGATTTTAGATAGGACTCCATTGGCTCTTTATAAATAATGTAAAAATAATTTTATTTAGTGTTTTTAACCTATTAAACTGTCTCTAAATTATATTCTAAATAAGCATCATTATCATCAGAATGCTGAGATCCGTCGTCACTTCCATCAGCAACACCATCACCATCATCTCCAATCCAGGTTTGTGTAACTATATAATAAATTATAGATAAACCTTTAGAGGTATCATGTCCATCGATATCAAGTTCTTCATCTTGAATAATATTAGAATTATACATATGAATATTTACTGTATAGGTTTGTGAATTATCCGGAATATTATAAGTAGAATTCCAGTTTATAGTTATCAATTCTCCTAAATCTACTTCAAAGATGTTTCCTACTTCAGGAACTCTTTCAATTTCACTATTATTGATTACTATCTTAAAATACACTTTAGCTCTAGATGAATTCTCAGTGCCCATATCAACTTCATCTAAAACCTTAAATTTTTCTAGGGTAATTCGTATTTTTGCATCTTTATTAGGAAAAAAGTCATTTACATCAGAGAGTCCATCATTATCATCATCAATGTCTGCGTTATTTCCTATACCATCATTATCAGTATCTAACCACTCCGTATAATCGTTAGGGAATTCGTCTATTTCATCAACGAATCCATCGCCATCTGAATCTATAGCATGTTGATTTATTTCTTCAACACATCCACTCAAATTTAATATGATTAGCAGAATAATAATTTTGAGTATTATTAGATATTTGTGCATTTTTCTATTATTTCCAAGTTATGTTGAAAAGTGATCCATTATAAAACATTACGGGTCCAGTTTAACCTACAAAAAAGCATATAAATTTTATCAAATCGATATCAATCTACTGATAATCTTTACACTCAACATCAAGATAATCAGTTTCAGAATTTTTAGATATTAAAAATTCCGCGGATTTCGTTACTGGATCGGCACTTGCCCATTCTATCATCTCCCCTTGAGGATCATCGATCGAAACATATAAAGTTATATTATATTCACTTCTGAGTAAACTTGATAAAAAACTATCTTCTTGTAAATTAATAGTTTCGGTTTGTCCAGAAGGTACGTTAAATGTATCACCGTGTTTTAAGAGTCCAACCTTTAAATAACACTCTGCTTCATCACCAAAATTATTCTCAACGGTTACAGTAAAAGTTCTACCAGCTGATTGTACATCAGGAGTTTCGAATGGATTTATAATGTATACGGCAGTAGCACCGACCGCAGCAATGCAAATAATTACTACAATTGCTATTATTGCTTTTCTAGGAATATTCAAGGATAATTTCGGTAATGAAACACCAGTTTTTGCTTTTTTTGCTATTGGCATTTTTTTACCACATTCGGTACAGAAAGCAAATTTACCTTTCAAATTTTTTCCACATGTTGGACAGAACTTGAAATTACCATGTAATTTGTTTCCGCATTTTGGGCAAAATAATGGCATATTTTCCCATCACCTTTTATTTGTTATAACGTATTTGTATATAAAATCATGTCTTAAAATAATTGTTCTTTCATCAAAAAAATATTTTGATAATACAAAAAGAATAATATTAAAATGGGCGATTTTTTATATATCTATTTTTTCCATTTTCTAATAACTAAAATAAATGGTATTGCTAAGAATGTTAAAACAATTTTGAAACCAGGGAGACCCTCAGGAGGAGCTTTAACAGTAACAACAATATAAGATGAATCTCTCCCTCCCTCGTTATCAGTGATTGTTACCATAACCGTGTAAGTTCCCGCTTTTGAATATGTATGTTTAGGAGAAATACCATAGCCAGTCGTTCCATCACCAAAACTCCAAGAGTAATTAATAATAGTTCCGTCTGAATCATAACTACCCGATGCATCAAATGTAGCTTTTTTACTAACATTAATAGAAGAAGGCCCATTAAGAAGAGAAACAGGAGGATTATTAAAAGTAGTGGTAATAGTAGCTGTTGTAGTTGCAGTACTTGTTCTCCCTTCGTTATCAACTACTGTAAGCGTCACTACGTAAAGACCAGCTTCCGAGTAGTTATGTTTGGGGTATATATCTAGAATCTCACTACTTCCATCCCCGAAATTCCAACGATAAAAATCAATGATTCCATCTGGATCATAGCTAGCAGCACCATCAAACGATATCTCTTCATCAATAAGTGAAATGTAGGGACCTCCAGGATTTGCAACCGGTTTTTTATTTGTTGGAGGTATCTGCTTCGTGGTAAAAATCCAGATATCAGACCGGTTTTCTAATTTACCATCATCAGCTACCGCATACCACAAAAAGGTGGTCTGAAAATCAAGGTTAAAATTACATTTTGCTTCTTCACCGCTTTGAATGTAATATGCTTTTCCCAATAATTGGTCATCAGATGCACCATAAAAGTATACATCCAACATATCACTATCTGGATCTTCCACGGTTACTTTCAATGTTACAGCTAATCCTACCTCATCTATACCATCCTCAGGTGAAGGATTTTCTGGTTTAAGTGGTGGTTTCAAAAAATATCCCAATGGATATAAATCCGTGCTTTTACTTGAAATTGAATATGGAACATCGCCAATTTTATCAAGGTCTTTATCAATCTCATTATAATCGTCCCAATAGTTACCTTGATTACCAGAATACCATTGACTACTCCCATCTTCTTTAGCATTAACAGAATTATTTATAAAATGATTCAAATAGATTAGATTATTAATACTTTCAGGAGTAACGTATATCCCCCATATCTTAGAATTATTTATAAAATTATTAAACATCTCACAGTTTGAGCCTTCTAAACGGATACCTACTTGATTATTATCTAATTTGTTTTCGATAATTTTACAATTTGAAGAGGTTAAATAAATTGCATTATTACCACTATGTTTAATCGTATTATTTAATAAATTATTACTGCTGCCATAGTATAATTTTATACCATCAATGTTACTCCATCTGATTATATTTTGGCTTAAGTTATTATTGCTACTGGATTGGCCAAATATAGCATGTTTATTGTTATAGAAGGTGTTATTATATATGATGCAATCTTCTGAAGAACTAGATAGGGAAATACCAGTTTCTTTGCAATTAGAAAAATTATTATTTGAAAATACGTTATTTTTGGAAGAATACAAATATACACCTTTTGTATTATTAACAAAGTTATTACCAATGGTACAATCATTGGAAGAGAAAAAGTACAAGCCCCATCTGCTTGAATTGGTAATATTATTACCTTGGATTACCACATTATTTGAGCTGACATATACCAAAGCAAACCCATTTCGTTTTCCAGGATCAGTGATAGTAAAACTTTCAAAAGTTACATAATCAGCTGATATTTCTACCATATACTTATGGTTTTTATTTCTATTTATTACTGTGTCACCTTTATCAATACTTCCAATAAGAGTAATATTCTTGTTAATTTGCAAAGTTTCATTATATGTTCCACCAAAAACATAGATGGTATCCCCGTTTTCTGCTAAATCTATTGCCTTTTGAATTCTCTCATATGGATGCTCAGCACTTCCATCTCTAATGGGATGAAAATCAGAATCTACATAGATTGCATCTGTTACTGCTTCTGTTTTAATAACCATAAAAAGAGATACACAACTAGTCAAAAAAATAATACTTATTACTACTACTAATAAAGGTGTTTTCGTTCTTCCCATCCACTCAACTCCTTTGTATTATGAAATAAATTATAGAATTTATACTTTTCTCAGAATTTGTTTGCTCATATGGCCTTAAATCAATATTTATTGTTAAGGAGAAAGATGTAAATTAGGTAACATTAATAATTTATTTTGTTATATTATCTCTATGAAGGTTTGTATTGGAGGTACGTTTACCTTTTTACACAAAGGACACAAATCATTGATTAAAAAAGCATTTCAGGTAGCAGGAAAGAATGGCTCTGTTTTAATAGGTGTTACATCTGGTAAATTTATTGAAAGAAAGCAGGATGTGCAACCTTTTAAAAAAAGAAAAGCAACAATTGAGCGTTTTTTATCTGAAGAAGGGGTAAAAGAAAAAGTCGAGATTATTCCAATATATGATAGATATGGTCCATCTGTCATAAAGGACTTTGATGCAATAATTGTAACTCCTGCAACAAAAAATACAGCACAAGACATTAATAAAAAACGAAAAGAATTAAATAAAAAACCCTTAAAAATTGTAGAAATTCCTTTTGTGTTAGCAAAAGACAACAAACCTATCAGCTCTACAAGAATAAGAAAGAAAGAAATTGATGAACAAGGCAATATTTTAAGGCAAGATTAGCTTTATATATAGTATTTTATTACATCGCATGATAAGGTGATCAAAATTGACCTATATTATCTTTGAAGTTAAATCAGAAAATGCAGGAAAAATCAATAAATTGATAAAAGATGATATTGTGAGTAGACAAAGTATTCTTACTAGAGATTCACGTTCTCTTGATATTAAGGGAGAGTTTTCTTACGTTAAAATAGAGGGAAATACCCAAGGATTAAAGCAAGCAGAAAGTTTAGCTAAAGAACTAGGATTTAAAAAATTAAGTGATAAAAAAGCCAAGGAAGTTGATAAAAAAATCGTAGAGCAAGAAACCTCTGCTGCTTCGGGAATGGGAATGATTTTTGATTAAATCTATACCTTCCAATAGGTATTTAATTCATTTTTAATTTCTTTTATAACCTGTTCAATATTCATGTCTTCATTTGTTGAATCATTAAAAGAAATAGGTTGAGAAACCATTTGACCCAGTTGGGATAGTAGGCATTTTCCGATCCAATTTAAATTATATCCTCCTTCTAATGTACAAACAATTTTTGGCTGAATATCTTGATATTTAGCAATCATTTCACCAAAGAAATCAGAAGTCAATTTAAAGCCACCAAGAACATCTGCATGATGCGAATCAAAACCTGACGAAATTAGAATAATATCTGGATTAAATTGTTGTGCAATAGGTAGGAAAATCTCATCTAAAAGTCTAGTTATTGCATTGTTACCGTTTCCATGTGTCAAAGGAGCGTTTACCGTATACCCCAGACCAACTCCCGCACCAATTTCTTCAATATCTCCTGTTCCTGGATAGTGTGGAAAGAGATGAAACGATTGATACATCACATCGCTTCTGTTATAAAAGATATCTTGTGTTCCATTTCCATGATGAACATCATGATCAAAAATTAATACCTTTTTTCCTTCTTTTGCAATTTCATTTGCAGATATTGCCACATTATTAAAAAGACAAAAACCCATAGATCGATTACGCGTTGCGTGATGGCCTGGAGGTCTTATCAATGCAAATCCATTCTTTACCTTTTCATCTAAAACGCTCTTACATAATTTTAGCAAACCACCAGCAGCAAGTCTAGCTGTTTCATAATCTGATTCGCACACATAGGTATCCATATCTATCCACGTATCACCTTGGGAACTCATATCTTTAATCTGTTGAATCATATCATTTGAATGTACTAAAAAAAGTAGATTTTCGGGCAATATTTCAGGTTCGACAAATTCAAGTTTATTATATAATTGAGATTCTTTTATTTCATTCATCATCACCGAAAGTCTTTCTGCATTTTCAGGATGACCGAGATTATCATGTTTATTAAATTCATCTGAATATATGATTTGAGTTGTCATGAAAATCAAATAAATAAAATACAATGACTAAATATAAGGTTAATTCTAAGGTTTAAGTAGAGAGAATGCATTGGGGATAAGCATTTATGAACGATGTGTTACTTGGTATCTCACCAGAGTATCTTTATTTTCATGAAAAAACACCGAGAAAGGTATCAGAATATCATAGACCTTACTTTTTGGTGTTTTGCCCAAAAGAAAGAAAAATAGATTCTGCTAGAAATGAACTACTTAAAAAAATTAAGGAAAATCATTCTGAGGAAAGCCCTCTTTCAAAGATAGAAGAAATTGGTGAAATTGAGAAGTATAAAAGCTTTTGGGATTTTAACCAAACAAGAAATATATTCAAAGTTTATACAAAGAAATCTTATTTTGTTCCAGAAGTAAGTGATTATCTTTTCTTTAATTATGGATTATTTACTGGTGAACACGACATACCATACCATCAGAGAGCGCTTGTAGATCTGGCAGCAAACAACAATTTATGGTTATTTGATACAAATGGGAAAAAAAAGGATCTTAAGGTTTTAGTCTATGATATTGNNATTTGAGGAGGGAAAGAAAAATATTCCTATTGATATTATTGGACATTCTGATTTTAATGTAGTTTTTGAATCTGAAAAGAATCTCCAAAATGAGGAATTCAGTTTTGATATTATTGGTTGTCCATCTCATTGGGAAGACATGGATATTAAACAAATAATATCTCATGATGTTGATGAGGAAATTGAAAATCTTTCTAGTTTTTGTAAAATAGCAATGGAATATGATATAATTTCAGGTCATAACATTTTAGGTTTTGATAATATCAATATATATGAACGAATAAATTGGATCTTAAAATTTCATCAAGAAACAATCTCAACAGAAAAAAGAAAAACTTTTCAAGATTATGTTAATAAATACAGCAGACTTGATAAATCATTTCATTTTGGAATTCGTTCAGAGGTTGTACAGTTTTATCCATGTAGCTTTGACACGTATATGGGTGCTAGAAAATTTTATTCTTTTTTAGATGATTTTAGCCTTAAATCAGTAGCTCCATTTCTAGGGATAAAGATTAAAGACCGGATTATTTTGCCGCCAACTCAGATTAAAATAGATGATAGAACATTAAAATATAATATTCATGACGTCCAAGAGCAATTAGGAGTAACACTTAATTTAATTCAGCAGGCTCTACCGCTTGCATTTACAACGTGTCTGCCTTTTGATATGTTGCTTTCCACTGGTGCTGTAAATATGTGGGATCATATGGCACTTATAAGAGGCGCAGTACAAAAGAAAATTATGCCCCCAATCTGTAGAGTAATGTCAATTTCACAAGTATTGTTATATCATTTTAAAGGATGCAAAACAAGGGAGGATATAGTTCTACAATCTACTAGGAAAAAAGAACAGCTCTCAAAAGATTTTGTCAGAGTGATAAAGTATGGAGATGAAATGCCAAAGTGGATGGAAGATCCTTATGTAATTTACAATGAAAAAGCAAAGGATGCTGATGAAAGACTTAATTATCATATGCCAGGTGGCATGACAATAAAACCTGATAAAGATGCGTTGTCTCATTTTATTCCTTGGTGGTATGTGGTTGTAGCAGATGTTGGTGCAATGTATCCAACAATTCTTAAAGCTATGAATTTAGGTGCAGATACTGTAAGACTGGCATTTAAATCAGAACAACCTGATGATTGGATATGGTTAAAAGAAATACCGAAGCGATTTCTGACAAGTAGAGATATACTCTGGAAACAAATCACCAAAGAGGATTCATTTGCAGATAAGGGATTCTTACTAGGAATAAAAATTGACAAGAAACCAGGTGTTGTTAACTGTGCCATGACTGGTATTATGAGTATGATTGACAAAATTAAAAAGGAGCTTAAGTTAGCAGAGAAAAAAGGAGATGAGGAAGAATTACATCGATTAAAAATGATGTATCAAAGTGTAAAAGGAGCTCGTAATGCTGGAACTCATGGAATCCTATCAGCACCTACTGTATCTGGAAGACAGTTTAATTTATGGGGTGCTGCTACGATCACAACAAAAGGGCAAAAGATACTTGCTGATACTTTGACCTATCTAAAAGATAAAGGAATACGTGTAGTCTATGGTGATACTGATGGTCTCTATTTAGGATGTTCTCGTTCAGTTGGAAATACTCCAGAGTTTTCAAAATCATTAGGCATATCTGTTGATGAAGATGTACAGGATTGGCTTACAAAACCTGATGATGCTCTAATTGCTATAAAAGAGTGTAACAATAAATGGCAGACAGATCTAAAGTATCCGGATTTTGAATTAGAGGCGGAAAAACACGATGCAATGATTTTTGTCAAACATAAAAACTATCTAATATTTGATACCAAAAATGGTAAAATCGAGATGGATACAAAAGGTAATAACTTTAAAGGATCAGATAAAGCAAATATTGCACGAAAGATTCTAAAAACTATTATGATAGATGTGTTAAAAGATAATCCAAGCTGGGAAAATGAGGAAGAAGCAAGGTTGGCAATAAAAAACAGTATATCAAACAAAACAAAAGAAATCTTATCAAAACTCGATCTTTCAAAAGTAGATTTAGATGATCTTACATTAGTTCAATCTGTCCAACCAGCTAAACGATATAAATTGAATCCTAATGGTTCAATTTCTGTTTTTGGTAAACGTGCGGAAGCACTTGAAAAACTTCTTGGTCAGAAAATAAAAAATCGAATAAAATTAAAATTTGTTATAACAAAAAGACCCCTTCCTGGTATCTCCCATCCATCAAAAAGTGGTGTGAAACCAATTGATTATATGTTTCCTGTTGATCTTTTAAAAGATATAAGTGAAATTGATCTTAAATGGTATAAGAAGATGATCGAAAATTATGTTCAAGGGGCATTTGGAATATCTGATATTGCTATTACTGAACAAACAGGTCTTGATGCATGGATGTAGATTTTTTATAATTTCGATAATAACTGTAAAGATATTAGGTAACAATTGTACAACAACGCTTTATAAGAAAGATAACGAAATTAATAATCAATGACAATGTTAATTGTGGGGCAGGTATCAAGTAAAGAAGAAGTAAAAGAGATTACTTTTATTGCAAAGTTATTTGTTGTTGGACAGCGTGCTCGTCATCTTGCCCGACAAAAAGATTAAACAATATTTACCCAAATAATAGGAATATCATCAGGTATTATCCTTTGCTTTTGATTCTTTTTTGATTTATTCATTGCCCATCCCATATGATATATTGATTCGTGCTATCAATATTCATGAATGTAATTATCATTTATATCGTTTTCGCTTTCGTAAGTACATCAGAAAGTACCTACCAAAGAAC